>Ga0206812_1058_pt1 | contig 27432 bp, 23 predicted proteins | sample Alteio_BWOrgCont_54_FD_152912 | JGI IMG/M metagenome (GOLD analysis project Ga0206812, IMG submission 152912) | Enriched cells from forest soil in Barre Woods Harvard Forest LTER site, Petersham, Massachusetts, United States -... | ecosystem: Environmental > Terrestrial > Soil > Temperate forest >... | reverse complement strand
ATAACTGCCAACTTTATAAAACTCCCTTAGTTGAAGGTAAAACCATATTATTTACATCACGTTTTACGGCCATTTTTATTGCTTTTGCGAATGCTTTAAAAATAGCTTCTATTTTGTGATGCTCGTTTTGCCCTTCAGCTTTAATATTCAGATTGCATTTTGCGGCATCAGAGAATGATTTAAAGAAATGATAAAACATCTCTGTAGGCATCTCACCAATCTTTTCGCGTTTAAATTCAGCATCCCATACGATCCAGTTGCGTCCGCCGAAATCAATAGCTGCCTGTGCCAGACAATCGTCCATCGGCAGGCAAAAGCCATATCGTTCAATACCTCTTTTATTTCCTAAAGCGGTAGCGAAAACCTCGCCCAGAGCGATACCCGTATCCTCTATCGTATGGTGTTCGTCAATATGCAGATCTCCGTTAGCTACAATTTCCAGGTCGATATTACCATGCCGCGCGATCTGGTCCAGCATATGGTCGAAAAAGTGCAGGCCTGTTGATACTTTGGCATCCCCTTTACCATCGAGGTTGATCTTGATATAAATATCAGTTTCTTTAGTGCTGCGGCGATGTTCCACCACTCGTTCGCCCACCTTTAAAAACTCATATACCTTTTGCCAGTCGGTAGTTTCAAGAGCGATGGTGTTTTGCAATTCATCATGCTGTTGTTCGGTAAACTCTGTGCCGCCCAGGTCGGAGTTATTGTTTAGCCAAATGGCTTTTGCACCAAGGTTTTTTGCTAATAGGATATCGTTCTTGCGGTCGCCGATAGTGTATGAATTTTTGAGATCATAAGCTTCCTTATCAAGATATCTGGTAAGTAAAGCCGTTCCCGGTTTACGGGTAGGGGCATTGTCTTTTGGGAATGTTCTGTCTATAGCAAAGTCGGAAAACTTTACACCCTCGTTCTCAAAAGTCTTCAGGATGAAATTATGTACCGGCCAAAAAGTATTTTCAGGATAAGATGCTGTTCCGAGGCCATCCTGGTTGGTCACCATCACCAACTGGTAATCCAGTTCCTTAGCTATTTTAGACAGATAAGTTAATGCACCCGGATAAAATTCCAGTTTGGCAAACGAATCGATCTGTTCATCGGCTGTTTCCAGTATCATAGTGCCGTCACGATCTACAAATAATATTTTTTTTGGTGCGCTCATTTAAAATCCTTTAAAGTTTGCAATAATGTTTGGTTTTCATCAGGCGTTCCTATAGTTATTCGCAGGCAACCCTCACACAGTTCCACCTTTGAACGGTCGCGAACGATGATGCCTTTTGCGACTAGAAATTTGTAAATGCCTTTTGGATCGGTAGTTTTTACCAGGATAAAATTAGCATCCGATGGATAAATATCCAGTACAAAATCATAATTTTTCAGTTCAAGTACCAGTTTATCTCTTTGAATCAAAGTCTCTTTTATCCAGCTGTTTACCTGCTCTATATTTTGTAATGCTTTAAGAGCCAATTGCTGCGAGGCTTCGTTTACGTTGTAAGGTGGTTTTACTTTATTCATCACCTCGATGATCTCCTCGCTGGCGAAGGCCATACCTACCCGTAGCCCTGCTAATCCCCATGCTTTCGATAGGGTTTGAAGTACCACCAAATTGGCGTATTCTGTCAGTTCCTGTATGAAAGTTTTTTGCCTGCTGAAGTTGATATAAGCTTCATCTACCACTACTAAGCCATTGAAATTGGCTAATAAAGTCTCCACATCATCGCGGTTCATCGAATTGCCGGTTGGATTATTTGGCGAACAGATAAATATCAATTTGGTATGTTCATCAATAACCTCCGCGATACCTTCGATATTAAGCTGGTATTCTTCAGTTAATGGAACCCGTTTGATTTTAATATCATTGATATTGGCCGATACCTCGTACATACCATAAGTAGGTGGTACAAGGATCACATTATCAACTCCTGGATTACAAAAGCTCCTGAACAGGATATCAATAGCCTCATCACTGCCATTACCTAAAAATATATTGCGTGGCGGCACACCCTTGATTTCGCTCAAACGCAATTTAACCTGGTACTGTAAAGGGTCAGGGTAGCGGTTATATTGTTGCTCCAATGGTGAACCAAAGGCATTCTCATTCGCATCCAAAAATACACTGGCCTCTCCCTGGTACTCATCTCTTGCAGAGGAGTAAGGGGTCAGGTTTTTGATGTTTTCGCGAAGTATATTTTCTAAACTAAACATGTTATTAAACTATTTTTTCATTCTAACACTCACCGCATTTTTATGTGCCTGCAAACCTTCCAACTCCGCTAAAACTTCCACTGTAGGCCCTATATTTTTTATCCCTTTATCAGTGATATGCTGAAAGGTGATCTTCTTAACAAACGAATCAACTGAAACACCTGAATAAGCTCTTGCATAAGCACTTGTTGGCAAAGTATGGTTAGTGCCTGATGCATAATCACCTGCGCTCTCAGGCGTCAGGTTTCCTAAAAATACCGATCCTGCATTTATAATGTTTGCAGTTAGTTGTTGCCAGTTGGCGGTTGCTAATATTAAATGCTCGGGTGCGTATTGATTACTAAATTGAATTGCCTCATCCAAAGTCTTAACGATGATTACGTAAGAGTTATCAATTGCCTTACCAGCAATAGCAGCACGAGGTAATGCCGGTAATTGTTTATTTAATTCAGCTATCACTTTTTCTGCAAATTCAGATGACGTGCTAACCAAAATTGATTGACTATCCACACCATGCTCTGCCTGTGCCAGCAAGTCGGCAGCTACATATTCAGGAACTGCACTTTCATCAGCGATCACCAAAACTTCCGACGGTCCGGCAGGCATATCAATCGCTGTTGCCGTGGTGGACTGAATAATGGTTTTTGCCTTGGTTACATATTGATTGCCAGGGCCGAATACCTTATCAACTTTAGGGATACTTTCGGTACCGTAAGCCATAGCAGCAACGGCCTGGGCACCACCTGTCAGGTATATTTTCTCAATCCCCAACAGTTGCGCCACATAAGCAATATAAGGATTGATCTTACCATCCTTTTGTGGAGGAGAACATACTACGATCTCATGACAACCCGCTATCCTTGCCGGTATGCCCAGCATTAAAAAAGTGCTTGGTAAAACAGCAGTCCCACCCGGAATATAAAGCCCAACCTTTTCAATCGGCCTCAATTCGCGCCAGCAGGTTACACCCGGCATGGTCTCGACTTTGTCTTCTGTTTTTAACTGTGTTTGGTGAAATTTGAGTATATTATTATAAGCAGTTTGCAGTGCCTGTTTTTGTTCGGGCAGGATGGAGGCAGCTAATTCGGCCAATTCATCCTTTTCAACTGTTAATTTCTTCAGATCAACTTTATCAAATTTAGCGGCATAATCAAATAAAGCTTTGTCGCCATTATTGCGGACGTTAACTATAATTTCTTCCACAACAGTGCGTATCTCATCCGCCGGATCAACATTGCGTTGAACCAGTTTTTGGATAGTTTCCTTGCTTAAATCTGAATAGTTATATGTCTTCATTAGTCTTGGGTTAGCCCCCTCTAAATCTCCTCCGCCAGTTGGCGGAGAGACTTTTTTAATTTTTTCACCCGACCGGCCCTGTGTAATGGAAAGTCCTCCCTACCGGGGAGGATTTAGGTGGGGCTGGTACTACAAAATTATCTTCTCTATAGGCATCACCACAATGCCCTGCGCACCTGCTTGTTTAAGCTGGCTTATCCTATCCCAAAAATCCCGTTCAGGGATTACCGTGTGTACTGCTACCCAGTCTTCCTCTGCCAAAGGCACTACAGACGGACTTTTTACACCGGGCAATAAAGCAGTAACAGCTTTCAAGTTATCCCTGTGAACATTTAGAACCACATATTTGGTTTCTTTTGCTCTTAATACTGATTGTATGCGTTGTATTAATTCTTTTACCAGGTCCTCATCTTCACTACCCGAGCGACCTATCAATACCGCTTCTGACGACATTACATCAGCAAAAGGCTTCAATCCATTACTTTTCAATGTGCCGCCGGTTGATACCAGATCACAAATCGCATCGCTTAAACCAAGTCCCGGTGATATTTCAACCGAGCCTGATATGGTGCGTATGTCTGCTTTTATGCCTTTCTCCTTCAAAAATTTACCCAATATCACAGGGTAGGTAGTGGCGATGGCCTTACCGTTTAATTCTTTAAGGCTTTGTATATCGTTAGTGTTGGGTACCGCGATCTTTAATGAGCAGCGACCAAAACCTAAACGTTGCAGGTAGCTCACCTTAACCTCAGTTTCCTGTATTACATTTTCGCCTACTATGCCCAGGTCGGCAATACCGTCCTGTACGTATTCAGGGATATCATCATCACGCAGGAAAAGTATTTCGAGGGGGAAATTAGATACCGGCGATATGAGTGAGCTTTTATAATTCTCGAAGCTAAGGCCACAGTTTTTTAATAATTCAACTGATTTTTCGTTGAGCCTGCCAGATTTCTGGATGGCTATTTTAAGTGTTTTCAAAATGTATTTTTAAGGGTACTATAAATTAAACGGGAATCGATATTTCTTGCAGAAACAGACATTATCTTGTCGCCATATGGTGGCGATGATGCAGATGAAGATGATGTAGTTTTAATCCGTTCATTTTTTATATAGTAATACTATAGACGAAGTGCTGCAAATATAGGGAGTTGTTTGTAAAATCAAAGCGTCTGAATCAGAATTTTCAGAATTAATGAATTTTCGGGATAAATCGCCCACTTGACTCACCCTGACATCGCTGCGCTTGTCATCCCTCTCTCCGCTGCGCGGAAAGAGGGAATTTCTAATTAAATGGTTTTTACTCCCCTCTTTCCGAAGGAGAGAGGGGCTGGGGGTGAGTCGACTGGATGATTTGCAGAGAAAATGAGCAAAATGGATTAAAAACTATTAATCATATCTTTGGAAATACCTTTTCTCTATGGCAGCGCCTATTCAACAGACAACAGAAATTACAACAATTATAATTGCAGTTTTAAGCAGTTCCGTTCTTGCTGCGATATTGACTTTTTATTTTGGTAATATTTCATATAAAAGAAATACTTCCTATGAAAATAAAATTATAGAGATTAAAAATTTTTATAAAAGTTTTCAGTCATTTAAGGTTGGAATTGAGAGTTATCATCATTATACGATGTTCACTTTTAAAGATTCAGAGACAACTAAATCTATTTCAAATAGTTTATTCCCACTTTGGCAGGATTTTCAGTATCAAAGTATGATTATTAAGCTTTTTTTAAATGAGAATGATTATCAAAATGTCATTGAAATCGAAAAACTTTTATTTCAAATTAAAATTGATATGGATATTTTTCATATCAATTCTACAAATCCCTCACCTTCAAAATTCGGTGAAAGAATGTTAGAAATATTGGAAGTTGATTTAAAAATCACTTTACCGCAACTTATGGGCAATATAGAGCGTAGTCTTAGAAAGGCGTTTGTTTGAACAATACCTATTTACTACCCTCATCATAATAATACACCTCACCACCGTCAACCCCGCCCAGTTTAACCAGTTTTTTATTTTTTAAAATATCGGGTAAGCTGATCAATTCTGCATTATAAAGGCTATCAAACCAGATCAAATAGTATTTTTTGTGACTGTAGAATTTTTGCACATCAGCCTGGAAATACTTATGAGGGATCAATTCTGACGACATGCCGGTAAATAGATAAACGGCCTCGTTAGCATCCGTATAGATAGGAATATCGGGCTTAAACATTTTTTTATGCTCTTTAAGATAGACCACAAATTCCGATTTGTTCCAGCTGTCATCGCTGTAGCCCGGTACGCCGTAGCCATCTTCATCATCCTGCCGCTGAAAATCGGCTTTTGAGTTAAAAAACTCAAAAGCTAACATCATAATAACAGCAACCCCGGCAAGAACATATTTAAGTTTCGATTTGATCAGCCTTAAAACATCCGGTACCCAACTGGTGCAGGCGATTAACAGCGGGATAAACATAGGCGATAATAAGCGGCTGTTAATGCGCTCGTACCGGGAAATACTTGCGGATATCACGATAAAAAGGCCGTAAACAATGGCAAACGCAATAACAATGTTTTCGTAGCTGTTAATCTGTTTTTTCCAGGCTTTCCACAGCAGTAAACCTATTAATGATAATAGTATAATGGAAGCGATCAGCGGGGCATAAGGATAGATCAGCTTTCCTTTACTCAAACTGCCCCAGTCGCATATCACGGTGCCGAAATAATAAAGATTATCAAAAAAAGGAGTGATAGAAGGCTCCCGGGTACCGGTACTTAATCCGGTAGAGAGCCTGTTTAGTACCAGGTTAGCTACCAATAAGGAAATAGATACAAATCCGTATATCAGGATGTGTTTTACTTTTCTGCGGATAGGTAATTGATCATCCAGTAATAGCATTAGTCCGCCAGCCCCAATAATGGTAACCCCAGCATATCGGGTAATACAGGCTATTGCAGTAATAATGGCTACAGTAAGCAAGGCTTTGGTTGAATGCTTTCGCATATAAGCCCAGTAGGCAATAATAAAGAGCAATATTTCAAATATGAACAGGGTTTCCGACCATAGGTAAGTGTATATCTCCAGCAAGGCAGGACTTACTATGATGGCAATTAGAATGATCCATTTGTATATCCGGGAGTGGGATAGGAACCTTTCCATGATCCAGCCGGTGGTAAATATTACCGCAGCGAATAAAAAGCTGTTGATCACGGCTCCGGCTTGTATTGGGTCAACCCGGGAAATGAATTGTATGATGCTTAGAAAAAATGGATAAAAAACCGGGAAAAACACCAGCGGGCCTTTGTTAAAAGTCATTAAGTTGCCATGCGCCTGTATATTGGTTGCCGCACTGGCATACATAATAGAATCAGGCGACAAGCCAACCCCGCTGTAAAACGTAAAAAGATAAATGACATAATAACCAATGATAGCAGCTATCAGCGAATCGAGGTTTTTTAGATAGGAGTTCAGGGTCATGTAATCTTTTTAATGGTTACTTATACGATCAAATCTAGCACATCGCTTATTGGCTGGTCGCTATTAATCAGTATGCCTTTTACTCCGGCTGCCGTTCCTGCCTCTACATCCCGCTCACGGTCGCCTATAAAATAAGATTTGGCCGGGTCGAGGTTGTATTTTTCAATTCCTCTAAACAACATACCGGGTTTTGGTTTGCGGCAATCACAATCGCCTGTAAAATTAGGGTGATGCGGGCAATAAAATATATCGGTAAACTCCACGCCATGCTTCTTATAAACATTTCTAAGATGAGCATGCATTTTGGCCAGTTCTGCTTCGGTGTACCAGCCTTTTGCCAAACCACCCTGGTTAGTGGCTACAATAAGCAGGTAACCTCTATCCTGCAAGATTTTCAAAGGCTCAATATTTTGTTCCAGAACATGGAAATCTTCCAGGCGGCAAACGTAATCGCCCATCTCCTGGTTAAGCACACCATCGCGATCCAAAAAGACGGCTTTATTTTTAGCAGGTATTGTATTCATTTGGTGCAAAGATAATCATTCTAAAAAACAGCTGCTTTAATAAAATTTTGCGGAGCATGTAACCTATTTATCAAATTTTTCGTCATTTTAGTGTACTGAAAATCTATTCATCATGAAACTTAAAACACTTACGCTACTGTTATTACTTAACTGTCTTGTTATTTTTCGAGTTTTTGCCGATAACAAGGAATTTGAAAACTTCGCCGCTAATCAAAGTAAATTGATGAATGAGGCGTACGAAAAGAGGGATCCAAAAGCTTACGGAAAGTTACTGGATGAATTTAAAGCTAAATACGACAAGTTAAGCCCACAAGATCAGAAAAACTATAAGCCTTATCTGATCGATGGCTATTATAATTACAGCTGTACTTATTCTCTTTTAAATAATAAGACCCTTGCCATTGAATATCTTGATAAAGCTATCAAGGCAGGCTATACAGATTATTTGCACATCGCTTCTGATAATGATCTTGACTACATCAGGAAGGAGCCCCAATTTATTGCCCTTGTGCAACCTCTGCGCTCGGTAGGCGATTATATGTATATCATTAAAAAAGCAAAAGCATATAATAATTCCGATACACGTCCATTCCCCGCTTTTACTTACCAGTCAGCTACCGATCCCAACCTGGTTATCCTGCGCAAAACTTTCAATCTTGATTCCATTGCCGGTTCGGGTAACGATGTATCAAAAGTTTTGAATTTAATGTATTGGATACATAATCTGGTGCCGCATGATGGCAATCATGAAAATCCTGCAGTGAGAAATGCACTGAGCATGATCAATCAGTGTAAAAAAGAAAACCGCGGTTTGAATTGCAGGGGATTGGCCACTGTTTTGAATGAATGTTATTTGTCAATGGGTATCAAATCAAGATTTGTTACCTGTCTGCCTAAGGATAGTTTACATGTGGATAATGATTGCCATGTGATCAACATGGTTTATATTAATTCGCTTAAAAAATGGATTTGGATTGACCCCACTTTTTGCGCTTATGTAATGAATGAAAAGGGAGAACTTTTGGATCTGGAAGAAGTAAGGGAAAGAATAATAGATGATAAACCATTGATTCTAAACCCGGATGCCAACTGGAACCACAAAGCATCAGAAACCAAGGAATATTATCTTTATTATTATATGGCGAAAAATCTTTACCGGTTGCAGTGCCCAACAAGCAGCGAATATGATACAGAGAGTGCCGCGCCAGGTAAGACGATCACCTATGTACAATTACTGCCATTGGATTATTTTATACAAAAACCCGATAAATGGCAATTTGGAAACAACAACTTTACCCATGTTGAATACGCTACAAATAACCCGGATTTATTCTGGGCGGCACCTTGAAATGAGTAAATAATTTCTGAACCTCAATTTACACGATATTTCAGGCCTCATTTATTGCTATGCAAGCATAATAATAGCGCTATGTCAATTATCAAATTGATATAATTAAACTAAATTTATTAACATAATGTCAATATTTTAAATAGTTGACTGTTATTTTTTAACACAATCCCAAAAATTACTAACTATATTACAAAAAAGATATTAAATTAGTAATTTCGTAATTACGCACATCTATAAACCATGTGCATTACGATGGATCAGATTGATAGCCCCCAACAGGGCCTGTACAGGCCTGAATTTGAACACGACTCTTGCGGAACAGGGTTTATAGCCAATATTAATGGTCATAAATCCAACCAGATCATAGATGACGCCCTGACCATGCTTGAAAATATGGAACATCGCGGCGCTTGTGGCTGCGATCCTGAAACTGGCGATGGTGCAGGTATTTTGATACAATTACCTCATGAATTTTTGATGGAAGAATGCTCCAACCTGGAGATCAGTTTACCTGAACCGGGCGAGTACGGCGTAGGGATGATATTTCTTCCAAAAGACCCTTCGTTGAAGAAAGCTTGTCGCATGGTGATCACCAACGCGATCGAAAGAATTGGTTTGCATAAATTGGGTTATCGTAAGTTAACAGTAGATTCTTCGGTAATTGGCGAAACCGCCCGCCAGGCCGAACCTGATGTGGAACAGCTATTCATTTTAAGGCCCCATCATATTACTAATGCTGATGATTTTGAACGTAAATTATACATTTTAAGAAGATACATTAATAAAACCATCACCGAAACCATACCCGGCGCAGGTGAGCATTTTTATTTTACATCGCTTTCTTGCAAAACCATTATTTATAAAGGTCAGCTAACCACTTACCAGTTGCGTAAGTATTTTGCAGACCTTTCGGACCCGAGACTGGCATCAGGCCTGGCCATGATCCATTCCCGCTTTTCAACCAATACTTTTCCTTCGTGGAAACTGGCACAGCCATTCAGGTTGATAGCCCATAATGGAGAGATCAACACGCTTACCGGTAACCTGAACTGGTTTTATTCGGGCGTAAAATCATTCGCGTCTTCCTACTTCACCAGTGAGGAAATGGAAATGCTGTTACCGGTGATCGATAATAATCAATCGGATTCAGCATGCTTGGATAATATTATCGAGATATTGCTTCATTCCGGTCGCTCATTACCGCACGTAATGATGATGCTGATCCCTGAAGCATGGGATGGCAACGAGCAAATGGACCCGGTTAAAAAGGCATTTTATGAATATCATGCCACTTTAATGGAGCCATGGGATGGTCCGGCTGCTATTACTTTTACTGATGGTAAATTGGTTGGGGCATTGCTGGACAGGAACGGATTACGTCCTTTACGTTTTGTGGTTACTAATGATGGACGCGTAATTGCAGCTTCGGAAGCAGGCGTATTAACTATCGATGAAAAGACTGTTTTGCGCAAAGGTCGTTTGCAGCCCGGCAAAATGTTGCTGATCGATACCGTTAAAGGTAAGATTATCACCGACGAGGAGATCAAAAAACAAGTAGCATCGCGCCAGCCTTATGACCGCTGGCTGGAGAATTATAAAATTAAACTGGATGATCTGGCAGAGCCGCGTTTGGCATTTGCGCCATTGTCGCCTGCGGCAGTTTTTAAATATCAGCAGGTATTTGGCTATAGCCGCGAGGACATTGATACGATCATCAAATCAATGGCAGTTGACGGCAAGGAGCCGATAGGATCAATGGGTACTGATGTGCCGCTGGCTATATTGTCAGATAAGCCGCAGCATTTGTCGAGCTATTTTAAGCAATTTTTCGCCCAGGTAACCAATCCGCCTATCGATCCGATACGCGAGCGTTTGGTGATGAGCCTGGCTACCTTTATAGGTAATAATGGAAATATATTAGATGAGGATAAAATGCATTGCCATTGCGTGATGCTGAAACATCCGATATTAAAAGACCATCATCTTGAAAAATTAAGAAGTATAGATACCGGCCTGTTCCACGCCAAGACGCTGCAAACCTATTTTGTGGCCGATGGTATGCCTGGCTCAATGGAAAAAGGTTTGGCAAGGCTTTGCCGCTATGCCGAGGACGCGGTAGATGAAGGTTTTGAGGTGTTGATCCTTTCAGACCGTGCCATCGATTCAGAACATGCTCCTATACCTTCTTTATTGGCTGTATCTGCTGTTCACCACCATTTGGTGAAAAAGGGTTTACGGGGTGCGGTTGGATTGGTTTCAGAAGCGGGTGACGCCTGGGAAGTACATCACTTTGCCACATTACTGGCTTTCGGTGCTACAGCTATTAACCCTTACCTGGCGCTGTCAACTATCCACACCATTAAGAATAATGGCAGCTTAGAGACAAGTTACGATACCAAAAAACTGATCAATAACTATGTAAAAGCAGTTAATGATGGCTTGCTGAAGATATTCTCAAAAATGGGTATATCCACCCTGCAATCATATCATGGTTCGCAGATATTTGAGATATTGGGTTTAAACAAAACTGTTGTTGACCGTTATTTTGTAGGAGCGGTAACACGTATAGGCGGTTTAGGGTTGGATGAGATTGCGCGCGAGTCGCTTTGCAAGCACCGCATAGGTTTTGGCAGTACTAAAACAGAGAACCGCTTATTGCCCGAAGGTGGAATTTACCAATGGAAACGCAGGGGAGAGGAGCACTTGTTCAATCCTCAAACTGTTCACCTGATACAACACGCTACGCGCAGCAATGATTACTCGGTTTATAAGAACTATGCAAACCTGATCAACGAGCAGGGCGAGAAGCATTTTACCATACGCGGTTTACTTGATTTTGCTCATCACCGCGAATCCGTTTCTTTAGATGAGGTGGAACCGGCTGAAACCATTATGAAGCGTTTTGCTACGGGTGCTATGTCGTTCGGCTCAATTTCGCACGAAGCGCATAGTACACTCGCAATTGCGATGAACCGTATAGGCGGTAAAAGCAATACAGGCGAAGGCGGTGAGGATGAATTACGGTACGAAAAATTGCCAAACGGTGATTCCATGCGTTCGGCTATTAAACAAGTTGCATCGGCACGTTTCGGGGTAACCTCAAATTACCTGACCAACGCGGATGAGTTGCAGATCAAAATGGCGCAGGGTGCAAAACCAGGCGAAGGTGGTCAATTACCGGGTGATAAGGTGGACGATTGGATCGCAAAAGTGCGCCATTCTACACCTGGTGTTGGTTTAATATCACCACCACCACACCATGATATTTATTCGATAGAAGACTTAGCACAATTAATATTCGACCTTAAAAATGCTAACCGTGCTGCACGAATCAACGTAAAGCTGGTTTCAAAAGCAGGTGTAGGTACAATAGCAGCCGGTGTTGCCAAGGCACACGCTGATGTGATCCTGATAGCAGGGTATGACGGCGGTACAGGTGCTTCGCCAATCAGTTCTATTAAACATGCAGGTTTGCCATGGGAATTAGGTTTAGCCGAAGCGCATCAAACGCTTGTCCGCAATAAACTGCGTAGCCGTGTGGTGTTGCAGACTGATGGTCAGTTAAAAACTGGTCGCGATTTGGCTATAGCCTGTTTAATGGGTGCTGAAGAATGGGGTGTAGCTACCGCGGCATTAGTTGCAGGCGGCTGTATCATGATGCGTAAATGCCATCTGAATACCTGCCCTGTTGGTGTTGCTACACAAGACCCTGAATTAAGAAAATTGTTTACCGGTAAGCCGGAACATATTGTTAATCTTTTCCGCTTTATGGCCGAAGAGATGCGCGAGATCATGGCTGAACTTGGTTTCCGTACCATCAATGAAATGGTGGGCCGGGTACAGTTCCTGAAAGTAAAGGATGGCCTGCAGAATTGGAAAGTGAAGCATATCGATCTGTCGGGCATATTACACCCGGTAAATAATCCTAAAGGCTTAACACTATATAATAGCGAAAAGCAAGATCACGGTATGGATGCTATCCTCGACTGGAGATTGTTGGAAAATGCTAAAGCGGCATTAGAAGATAAAACCCCTGTATTCGCATCCTTTGATGTAAAAAACACGGACCGTACTATAGGTACTTTGTTATCAAACGAAATTTCAAAGAAATACGGTTCGGCCGGGTTACCAGATAATACCATCAACTATAAATTTAAGGGTTCAGCCGGGCAAAGTTTCGGCGCGTTCACAGCCAAAGGGATTTCTTTTGAACTGGAAGGCGAAGCTAATGACTATGTAGGTAAAGGACTATCAGGTGCACAATTAGCCATCTATCCATCGGCTGATGCGACCTTTACACCAGAAGATAATATCATCATCGGTAACGTAGCCATGTATGGCGCCACCTCGGGTGAGGTATTTATCCGCGGTATGGCTGGTGAGCGTTTCGCGGTGCGAAACTCTGGCGCCACAGCAGTTGTAGAAGGTGTAGGCGATCACGGTTGCGAATATATGACCGGTGGGCGTGCGCTGATATTAGGAAATACAGGCCGGAACTTTGCGGCAGGTATGAGCGGTGGTATTGCCTGGGTATATAACCCGGATAACACATTCGCCGAAAACTGTAATAAAGAGATGGTCGACTTAGACCCGTTATCAGAAAAGGACTCGGAGCATATCATCGCATTGCTGAAAAAGCATGTGAGCCTTACAGGCAGTAAAGTGGCTAAAAACCTGCTTAAAAACTGGGATGAGGCTTCCACCAAATTTGTGAAGGTGTTCCCGAAGGAATACAAAAAAGTTATACAGAAGGCAGAATATCAAACGATCAGCTAATTTTTTATGGGAAAAGCAACAGGATTTAAAGAGTTTAACAGGGAACTTCCCGATAAAGTATCTCCGGCAGAACGTGTAAAAAACTACAAGGAATTTGAAAGTTTATATACCGAAGAAAAACTGAACGAGCAATCTGCCCGCTGCATGAATTGCGGCATACCGTTTTGTCATTCGGGCTGCCCGCTGGGTAATATTATACCTGAGTTTAACGACGCAGTGTATCGTAAAAACTGGGAGGAAGCCTATCAGATTTTATCATCAACCAATAATTTCCCTGAGTTTACCGGCAGGATCTGCCCTGCGCCGTGCGAATCCGCTTGCGTATTAGGTATCAATAAACCGGCAGTGGCTATTGAGGAAATTGAAAAGCATATCATCGAGATCGCTTACGAAAAGAATTTGGTGAAGCCTACCGCTCCCCTTATTAAAACAGGTAAGAAAGTAGCCGTTGTGGGCTCTGGTCCTGCGGGATTGGCAGCAGCAGCACAATTAGCTAAAGCGGGACATGCAGTTACTGTTTACGAGCGCGATGACCGCCCTGGGGGCTTATTACGTTATGGTATCCCTGATTTTAAACTGGAAAAATGGGTAGTAGAACGCCGTGTTCAACTGATGGAAGAAGATGGCATCGTATTTAAATGCAATGTAGAAGTTGGTAAAGATATAGCCGCTGATGAACTGGTACGCGCAAATGATGCGGTGATACTGGCCGGTGGCTCAACTATTCCTCGTAATCTGCCTATTCCCGGCAGGGAATTAAAAGGGATCCATTTTGCGATGGACTTTCTGAAACAGCAAAACAAACGCGTAAGCGATATCAGCTTTGATGCTGAAAATATACTGGCAACCGGTAAAGATGTGATCGTGATCGGTGGGGGGGATACCGGCTCGGATTGCGTGGGTACATCAAACAGGCAGGGTGCAAAATCCATCAAGCAATTTGAAGTGATGATGCAGCCACCGCAGCAACGCACACAGCATATGCCATGGCCTACATACCCAATGGTAATGAAAACTACCAGCAGCCACGAAGAAGGTTGCGATCGTTATTGGGGCATTAATACCAAAGAGTTTTTAGGTGATGCGGATGGCAATTTAAGAGCTATCAGGGTAACTGATGTGAGTTGGGAACTGGATGTGATGAACAGACCTATCAAATTCAATGAGGTAGAAGGTTCTGAGCGCGAGATCGAATGTCAGCGCATATTCCTTGCGATGGGATTTTTACATCCGCAGCATGAAGGCATGCTAAATGCTCTAAATGTGCACCTGGATGAACGTAAGAATGTAAAAGCCAAAGAAGGCGCTTACCGTACCAACGTAAGCAAGGTGTTTGCAGCAGGCGATATGCGCCGCGGACAATCGTTAGTGGTTTGGGCCATCTCTGAAGGCCGCGAAGCAGCCCGCAGAGTGGATGAATTTTTAATGGGACACTCCATACTGGAAAGCAAAGATGCTGTAAACCAGTTTGAGCAGGTGTTTTGAGGTGAGTGGTGAATAGTGAGTGGGTGAATTAATAAGTAGAACTTTCTAATAGATCAGTTAATAAACCAAAGTTAGGCCGGGTGTGCGAAAGCTGCCCGGTTTTTTATTTTAAACAGATTTGCGAAGTTTTTAAAACTTCGCAAATCTTCTCAATTATTTCTCCGCCGGATTCTTTTTCCCATCCATCAGTTTTTCCACCAATTTAACTAACCTTTCGCTTCGTGTTTTTTCCTGTTTGGCGGTGAGAATCCAAAGCACATATTCTTTACGGTTGGAGTAGGATAGTTTCTCATAATTAGCTAATGCCTGTGGGCTTTTCTGCAAAACGGCTTTGATTTCTTCCGGCAACGTGATGACTTTATTGTCTACATCAATATAAGCGCTGTGTTCGTTTTGTTTGATGCTATCGTTACGCCCTTCTGAAATCTTAGATTGCCCTTCGGGGCGGAAACGTAAGCCGGTCCACGTTTCATTTATTGCAGCCGCGGCAACGGTTTTTAAACCATATTTGCCTAATTCATCCCAACTACCTATCATTTCCAGGTCGGTTGTAATGCCTGAACTTTTCTTAGGATAGCATACCCAAAACACAGTATCTGTTTTTAGCACAGGCGCAATTACTTTTAATGATGAAGCTAATTCAGCACTGTTTTTTATAAATAGCTGAACGCCATCAAAACTGCCTTTGGCTTCGTATGCAACAGATGTTCCTTCGGGTAGTGGCTCAAGGAACGACAGGTAGTTTGCAGGTGCATTAAAAAGCAGCCAGCGTGTGCCAGGTTTTATCTGCAGTTTTTTTGATAAAGGGTTCATCGGTTCATTAGTTCAGTTGTTCATTGGTTGGATAGTCCGCCCAAAAGGATAATCTAAATTAATAAATATTCCATTGATAGCTATGAACTGCTATCCACGAACTGACAAAAGAAATCCCAAAGAACAATACCGGCTGATACCACGATATTAAAGGAATGTTTGGTACCGAACTGTGGAATTTCGATACAAGCGTCTATCACTTTCATTACCTCATCGCTTACACCATTAACCTCATTGCCAAATATCAGGGCGTATTTTTCATTTTTTACTGTTTCGAATGTATTCAGTATGATGCTGTTTTCGGCTTGTTCTATGGCGATAATCCGGTAGCCGTCTTTGCGCAATTGCTCAACGGCCTGTAAGGGGTCAGCATAATAAACCCAATTAACGGATTGCGTGGCACCAAGAGCTGTTTTTTCTATCTCACGGTGGGGAGGCTGCCCGGTAATGCCGCAAAGGCAAACTTGTTCTACAGCAAAACCATCGCAGGTGCGGAATATCGATCCTACATTGTGCATACTGCGCACATTGTCCAACACAACCACAACGGGAAGTTTGTTCTGCGCCTTAAATTCGATAACCGAGGCGCGGTTTAATTCGTCGAGCTTTAGTTTGCGCAAGGGGTTAGTGATTAGTTAAGATGCAAATATCTTATAAATTAATTGCTTCTTTCAATAACCCTACGCCATCGCCAATAAGGGAACTATAAACCGAAGGGGCATAACCTATTTTGGAGGTATAATATGCTGTAACTGCTTTGCTGAAATTATCAAATTCGCTTTCTTTAACCAATGCAATTGCACAGCCACCAAAACCGGCGCCTGTCATTCTTGCCCCGGCAACATTCGGGTTGGTTAAGCAATATTCTACAACTGCATCCAGCTCTTTGCCGCTTACTTCATACAGATTTTTTAATGAATCGTGTGAAGCGTACATCAAACGGCCAAATTCGGCCAGATTACTTGCTGCCAGTGCTTCGGCTGCGAGTTTAACCCGGTCGTTTTCTTCAATTACATGCGTAGCCCTTTTTAATACAATTGCATCAGTAATTAAATGTTGATATTGTTTGAACGTTCCGCTATCGATATCGCAAAGGTTTTGGATATCCAGCTCCTGCTGTAATGCTTTGAGCGCTGCATGGCATTCCTGCACACGTTCGTTGTATTTTGATTCGGCAAGTTTGCGGGGTTTATTAGTGTTGATGATCGCCAGCACATGGTCGCCCAGGTTGCTGTCAACCGCTTTATATTCCAGGGTATCACAGTTCAGCATTAACGCTTTATCCTTTTCGCCGAAGGCTACGGCAAATTGGTCCATAATACCGCAATTAACACCAATAAATACATTTTCAACCTCTTTGGATAGTTGCACCAGTTCGAGTTTTGAATAGCCGCAGCCAAACAGATCATTCAAAGTATAAGCAGTTACAACTTCGATGGAAGCGGAAGATGACAAGCCTGAACCAATAGGGATATTGCCATAAAATAGAAGGTCGAGCCCCTGTAATTTATTCCCCTGCTTTACAAAATAATCGATGACGCCTAATGGATAATTGAACCAGGTTTCGCCTGATCTCTCATAACTTGTTTGTAAAGAAATATCAAGCTGCTCTTCAAAGTTCAAACTTCTGAAACGGAAAACCCCTTCATTATTTAAGGCAACTAAAACATAGGTGCCGAAGGTAATGGCACATGGCATTACCAAGCCACCGTTGTAATCAATATGCTCGCCTATAAGGTTTACCCTGCCTGGAGAAAAATATGCATTCCCGGCTTCTTTATTGAATGTTTTTTTAAATTCACTGAACAGATTATTCTTCATTTTTCAAGCTAAAATTAATGCGAAAACAAATATTGTAAAAATTACAGTTATTATTGGTTTTTATTTGCGGCAATGGTGTTTTCTTTCGAAAATAAAGATATGAAAACTTTATTTTTTGGAAAATATCCATCCAATATTAAACCTAATAAGGATTGCTCTGTTGAATTTAAATTAATGATCTGATAAATAAAAAATCATGAACCAATATCTTGTAACTGCTTACGACTATACCGATGATGGTGCATTATCACGCCGTATGGGAGTACGACCCCATCACCTTGATGGTGCAAAAGAATTAAAGGAAAGCGGCAATTATGTTTTGGGTGGAGCTATTCTGAATGAAGAAGGAAATATGATCGGATCGGTAATGATATTGCAATTTGAGACCGAGGAAGAACTGGAAGCCTGGAAGCAAGGGGAGCCATACATCACGCAAAAAATATGGGAAACTGTTGATGTAAAACCATTCAGGGTAGCTGCAGTTTAGGTATAAAACAAAAAAACCAGGTAGTTTTTGGCTGCCTGGTTTAAATATCATTTTGTTGTTTTATACTTTAGTTTTTATGCCGGTGGATAGGTCAACATTATATGCAGTACCGTTGATTGTTAAAGTAGCGGTACCATCACCATTAAATACTAATGTTCCGGTGTAGCTAAATGCACCATTTTTTGAAGTAGTACCGGTTATTGAAATTGTTGCACTACCACTTGCTATTTTACGTGTGGTTTTAGATAAAGTCAAATTCGTAACAACTATATCAATATTGCTGTTTCCGGATAAGTCATTTCCAACCTTTGATTGGAATGAACCTGTACGTTTATATTCACCATTGATCACAAATGATAATGCGGTGGGTGATAAACCCGCAATTGTAAATGTTGCACTACCTGTATTAGCAGATGTTAAACGTGGGCCGTCAAAATTACCGTGATAAGTTAAAACGTTAGCCAGATTATCTGGTTGCTCACTGCTGTTGCAGTTTAAAGTGCGGGCAAACTTGAAAAAGTAGCTAAAAGTAACAGATGAGCCTGAACCCGAATTTGAAAGACTGTCAGCTAATGTGGTGCCGCATGCCTGGTGAGTTACTGCTCCGGATGAATTAACTGTTTGCCTGCTTGTGCTTATTGAAGCTACAACTTGCGCGTTTGCTGCAACATTATCTGATATTGAAGCTAATCCGTAAGAATTTTCTGCTAATGAACCGGCAGCAATATCAGCAGCCTGGTCGGTAGTTACGGCGGTGGTAGCTGTACTGTCTTTTTTACAGGAAAGTGCGCCTATGAGTAGCAGAAGGATGAAAGTAAATTTGAATGTTCTCATATTTAAGGGGGTTTACGTATTGATGTTTTTGTATGACTTTTTGAAAATTGAAAGGTTTAATGAAATCAAAATATTTTTTTCTTTGGGGTTAAGATTACACACTACTGTTTATTTCAGCATAAAAATTATATAAAAAACCCCCGCAACTAAGCGGGGGTATAATTGAATTTAACTTAACACCTAAAAACTAACTAAACTTTATGGTCACTTTTACGAAACGTGCAGCGCTAAGGTTGTGTTAATCAGGTGATTTTTACACAATTAAAATAAAAAAATGCCTGTTGTCATTAAAAATGACAACAGGCATAATAATAGCAGGCAGTAACCTGCTTAATAATATAAAAAGAGGCTTATTGTGAAGAAATACTATCCAGAATTTGCATATCTCCTGTTGTTAATTCAAGGCTGATAGTTTTCATATTATCTTCCAGATGTTCAACACTTGAAGTGCCGGGTATGAGTAAAATATTATCCGCATGATACAATAACCAACTGAGCGCTACCTGGTGTGTAGTTGCGTTATGTTTTTCGGCAATAAGTTTTATTTTTTCCAATGCATCCACGTTGCCCGCATTCAGTGGAAACCAGGGTATAAATGCTGTGTTATTTTCTTTGCAATATTCCAAAACAGGCTCCCATTTGCGGTTATCCACACTATATATGTTTTGCACCGAAACCACCTCGAAGTATTGCCGGGCCTTTTTAATATCCTGCACACTTACTTCCGATAGCCCGATGTGTTTAACCTTACCATCCTTTTGAGCTTTCTTCAAAAACTCAAAAGTTTGTTCCGCCGGAACTTTTGGATCGATGCGATGTAATTGGTAAAGGTCTATTTGTTCTAACCTTAAACGCTTTAAGCTGCCATCCAATGCCTGCTTCAAGTGATTTGGATGTGCATTTACAGGCCATTGGTCCGGGCCTGTGCGCGTCAGTCCACCTTTTGTGGCTATAACCAGGTCTTCTGGATAAGGATAAAGGGCTTCGGCAATCAATTCTTCCGACACATAAGGCCCGTAACTGTCTGCGGTATCAATAAAATTTACACCTAATTCAACCGCACGCCTTAAAACGCTGATCGCTTCATTTTTATCTTTTGGAGGCCCCCAAATTCCTTTACCTGTGATCCTCATTGCTCCATACCCAAGGCGGTTTATAGTTAAGTCGCCCCCGATTGTAAATGACTTTTCGAATGTTATTGCTGTATCTGACATGGTATTGCTTATTGATTAAATATTTAACATGGCCAATGAAAAAATGTTCAATTATTATTGCTTATAAATGTCATTTTTTGTGATCAGGCCATTAAATCAAAGTGTTATATTGCTGAAAATCCGGATCAAATGAAAGAACAGAACTACACCAATCATCGCCGACTGATCATCATAGAATGTAAATGATACTACTTAATAAAAAAGCACCCGGTTTTTAATTTCCGGGTGCTTTTTATTTGTAAGATAAAAAGAATTATTCCTGAATTTCTTTAGCTTTTAACTGGCTTTCTTTAACCTTTTGCAGAGAGTCAGCTTTCCTCTTAGCGTTCTGTGCATCTTTATTTTTAATCATATTGCCCTTAACGTTTTGCTGTTGAGGCTGATTATTTGGTCTTTGATTAGGGTTTTGCTGTTGATTAACCTGAGGCTGATTATTATTGGGCCTTTGATTAGTGTTTTGCTCGGGGTTTTGATTCGTTTCAGGTCTTCCCTGTGAGTTTTGTGGTTGATTGTTCGGCCTTTGATTCATATCCGGTTTAACCTGCTGTTGTTGTGGCTGATTGTTTGGCCTTGGATTTGAATTTTGGTTTGCATCTGGCCTGTCCTGTTGGTTCGGCTGCTGATTATTTTGCCTTGGATTTGGATACTGCTGTTGATTTTGGTTTGCATCTGGCTTAACCTGTTGCTGTTGATTATTATTTGGTCTTTGATTAGGGTTTTGGTTTACATCCGGCCTATTCTGTTGATTAGGATATTGTTGTTGGTTTTGGTTTGCGTCAGGCCTAACCTGTTGGTTTGGTTGATTATTATTAGGCCTTTGATTAGGATATTGCTGCTGATTTTGGTTTGCGTCCGGCCTAACTTGTTGCTGTTGTTGATTTTGAGGCGATCTTCCGTTTTGGGGTTGATATGTACCAACTCTTCTTGGGGCTGCCGTCAAACCAATCTGTTGTGTTTTTTGCTTTATGGTCGGCCTGTACACCAAAAACTGATTGTTTTGTACTTGCGACGCTCCTGGTCTTGAATTATCACTCACCTTTACTGGTTGCACCCTTGTATGTGTCACATTTTCAACATCATTTGCCTGTGGCCCACGGTTGTACTTAGCGGTATTACCTGAACCTTGATTATTATAATTATTGGTCACATTATTAATGATCGTAACATTATTGGTTACGTTATTAATAACCGTGGCGTTCGACTTTACGATATAATTAGTAACATCCGGTTGAGCTATTCGCCTACGCTGTACCACATTCCAGGCATTTGAAGGGGGTCTCCAACCACCACCGGTATTTATGGTGTTGATATTTGCTCTTGGTGCAAGCGGCGCCCAACAGTAATAGTCGCCATAACTGCCCCAGGCAACCCATGCAGGTGCCCAGTCATGCCCCGGAACCCACATCCAACCGTAGCTATCATCATAAAACCAACGGCCGTAGTGAAACGGCGCCCATCCCCAGGTGTAATTTGAGGCCCATGTCCAGCCGTAATCGCTGTAAACCCAATAACCATTTGTAGCATAGGGCATAAAATCATTGCCAACATCTCCGGGTACCCACACATAACCATAATCAGGATAATTTATCCAGGTTCCGTAAGGGCTTAGTTCATCATAAAACACCTGGTCTGTTTGCGGCGAATTATCATAATTAGGGTTATTGCCATAATTAGCCTGCTGATTATTGTAATCAGGCTGAGGTGGATTATCTGGTGGTGGATTATAATTGGACGAGGGGCCAGGTTGATATGCAGGCCGTACTAATGTGGCACATCCGGCTAATCCTATTGCGAGCGATATTACAAGGTAGAATATTTTTTTCATGACCGTTCTTAATTTAGCTGTTCTTAATATTATATAGGTGTGACACGGGTTAAACCAATTAGTTTAAAATTCATAGTTTGCAATATGCAATAATATATTTTTGATTTATTTATACAAAAATAGGCAAAATGCTTTACCTAAATTATTCAGATCTATTTTAGTGAGAAAGGATTTAAAGGATGGCTGCCTGTATCTATTTTATCGCCACAAGCCAATAATTGCACCCATCAGGGTTAACGAAACTAAGCTGTAGCCGCCATTGATAAAAATGTAGCGCCAGTTCTTTAGTTCAAACAGGCTATGGATGGCGATGGCACTAAATGTCCATATGCCTGCCAGGAAACCAGCCTCGGCTCCCCAGGTCACATTTGTTGTAGGTTCAGCAAGGAACATAGCGAGATTGACGGCCATCAGCAGGGAGAAAACAGCGGTAAACCCAAATATTTTCCCTTTGTTACCGAGTTTTATCTCGTCCTCTGTTAATTTACTGTCGGTCATCCACGCGTTACCAAAAACCGGGCGTGAATACCATAAGCCACCTACGGCAAATGCGGAGATAGCGGCCACCAGTACTGCCGGCCAGTTGATCAAAGAAAAGTTCATTGCGTTTAAGTTTAAGGTTTACTTCAATAGTTTAAATAAATCTATGAAAAAAATATTTAAACTACTGAACCTTATAGCGATAAACATAGCGACCTATATTCCCGTCTTTATCAATGCCTTCAATTATCGCGCGGTACAAGCCCGTGCCATCAGCATTGAAAAACTCAAAAGATGCATTGCCGGCTTTATCCGTTATTACATTGGGGCTCCAGAATATGGTACTACGCCGGTCTATTCCTACTGAACTGCCCGCAGCATTATCATACTTTGGTGAGTAAAATTCGCGGGTTACATTGTATCCGCCGGGTATAAAATCAACCACATTGTTTTTAGGTATCATTTCCAGCAGTTGTTCTTTGGTGATCTTTTCACCCTTTGGTATTTTTTTAGTGTTCACTATTAATACCCCCTTAGTATTGGTATTGCGATTAATGCCGCTTAAGCCATCACTAAAAAATATCTCAACTGATTCCACCTGGTTCGATTGTATGTTGTTAAGAGCATTATAATCAACAGATTGATTATTTAGATAGATCGACATAGGTGTTTTACTCCCACTATTATAGTCCCTGGTTAGATATAGATTATTATTATCAAAAGTAACCCCCATACTTGATGCTATTAAGCAACTTATGAAAACGGGGCAACCATCAGAAAACCTGTTCCCAGGAATAATATGATCTGGCTCCTGGCTCAACCCAGAGAATGTACTGTAATCCGAGTGGCTTGGTTTCTTTATTTTTATTTGTTTCTTTGATCACAACCTCGTTAAGACTGTGTGGGTTATTGAATTTTTTGCTGTTTTGTAAATAAGGACGAAGGGTACTGTCAATATTGGTTATCCCCCCAACAGGGTTTATATATTGGGTTGATGGGGGCAAAACCATTCCATCAAGAGTTATCACCAGGTTGTTACTGCCGGGGTTATCCCTTGCATTCACGGTCACCCTTGAAGAGTCCGAAACCATTATATTCGAAAATCTGAAGTTCCCGCTCATATCAGTAATAGTTTGGGTCGAGAAGTTTTTATCCGGAATTATTAAACGAATGTTCCCTTTTGCAAGTGGCAACCCGGTATTGGTCCTGAGTGTGCCCGAAATTTCAATACCACCCTCGGGTAAAAAAGATATAGGTGGGTTTTTATCAGCGATGATATTTTTATAGGAAAAACGACGATAACCCTGGGTCAGCATCAATACGTCCAGGTCAGTGTATGTCTTATCATCAGGGTGATTGAAATAATAGTTAGGTTTCTCAACGTAGCCCCTAAGGTCTGAAGTCAACAACAAATGGCTTAAAATAGTTGTTTCCGCATTTTCATCAAAAGGCACCGTTGTTTCATCAACAACAGTAACCGAAAAAGTACCTTCGGCTGGCATGGTGGTGTTTTTTTGCAGAAACCAGCATCCTTACTTTCTGCCTCCGGGTATAAGTTGCCTTATCTGATCTTAATGAAAGATTTAGCTGATCATTGTGCTGGATAAATGCAATGCGCTCGCTCAAAGGCGAACCTTTTGAGGAGAAAACAGTAACCTGTACAATCCCGGTCGGGAACTTGCTTTTAGGTATTGTGGCGCTGTACGCAGAGCTTTTTAATATGGTTTGCGCAGCATAGCATACTATTCCTCCGCTTTGGGCTATCACGTAAAGGCTTTTGTTCTGATTTTTCTGAAAAAACAGATCATTAGCCACTATTTTAATATTTAAGCTATCAGGGAAACTGTTATTTACTGATAAATTAACACCTTCATCGCGTGCAGTAGGCAGGTCATAGCTGTTTTTTGTACCATCCGGGAAGATCAGGTTGGCTTTGTAAGTTTTATTGACCTCAGGCATTATGGCGAATACACCCATACCCAAATGCTGCGATGTGAAATCAGCTACAACATTCCCGGCATTGTCAGTTATGGTACCCTTAGCGTCAATACCTAAACCATTAGGCTCTACTGCCTTCAATGCAACCCTCGACCGGATGCCATTGATCAGTGTACCACCTTCAGGGAAAAACTGTACATCGATCTGGGGTGCGGTAACCTCGAGCGGAAAAGTATTTGGGACTATTTTTTTATCATTGATTGATAATTCGGTACTAATTATTGCTGAATTTAACTCGGATGGTTTGGTGCTCGAAAAATTAATATTTAATATCCCGTTTTGATCTGTCTCACCCTTTCCTTTATTTATTGTACCATCATCGTTTACTGCTTTCCAGTCTACTCTTTTATTATTATACGGATTGCCATCCTGGTCTTTGTAAACTATTACCGCGTTTATTTTTGACAGTTTATCAGATATGGAATTTTTGAAAAATATATGTGGTATCACCTGGTTATCGTCAACACTCCCCACGGCTATGGTTTTATTAAAGAAGTAAGCCTGGTCGGCATTGCGCATCCATTTGGTATATGCCCTTATATGGTAATTGCCGCGCTTCATAAACACTGGCGAAAGCGGGATATATCCATTTGCCATGCCATTAACCAAGTGCAGTTTTAGCTCGGTCACTATATTATTACGGCCATCGGTCATATCAACATAAGCAATTTGGCTTAATTGTGATAGCTGATGCAGCTCGATGGTGACATAGGCTTTAAACCACACCGTATCGCCAATGGCATAGTATGGTTTATCAAAATGAAGATATACTTTTTCAACAGGGTGATCATTGGTGAACTTTGAGGTTTTTGCAATGATAGTGGTTAATGGAATACTATCGCGTTGTGCAAATACTGATAAATGAAGGATAGTAATAGAGATAGATAAAACGAATAAAAATTTTCTTAAATTCATCAAACTAAGTTAAGTCAAAGGTACCGGCTAAATATAGCTATTTCGGATAACAGCATTGCGAATGAACACGATGTTTAACATTTTTTTACAAATAAGTAAAAAAAGCACACGTTTTACTAAACGTTAGGTATGGTGATTAAGTGTAGATTAACGTATTATAACATAATTTTTACCTGCCCGTTTAAAAAGATGTTAATTTTTAGACTTCCGATTAACATACTGTGTAAATGAAAAAAAAGACTGAGAAAGCCTATTTTGATGAACAGTGGGGAGGAATGACCACCCATTTGAAGGCTTTTATCGGTAGCGGCGACCAGGAGGAGCTGCATCTTTTTCGTGTACAGGCAAAAAAGATCAGGGCTATGCTTACACTTTTGGATTTTGCATCGCCCAAACATCAATTATTAAGGGGCTTTAAACCCATCAAAAAAATATTTAAGCATTGCGGTATTATACGTAATGCATATATCAATCTTCAATTAGGCGCCCGTTACCATCTGAACAACGAACAATTTATAAGCGGGCAGCAATATATAATGGAAAACGGGGTCGTTGAGTTTAAAACGCAGAGCGAAAAATATTTAAAAACTGTAAAAAGTACTTATTATGATCTTAAGAGCGGCTTGAGGCAAGTTGATAACGATAATATCAATGCGTTTTACAAAATATATTTAGAAAGAGCTTCGGATGCGCTTAGTCCCCTGCAATTCAACGAAGAGCTGCATATTTGCCGTATGCAGATAAAAATATTGATGTATAACCGTAAAATAGCTTTTAAAGCGCTGGATGGTAAATTGCCTGTTAATACTGTTTACCTTGATAAACTACAGGATAAAATTGGCAACTGGCACGATAATGTGCTGGCAATTGAATTGTTCTCGACCCCCGAACTGAAGGATGAACGGGTTATTGCTGAGATCAAAAAGCAAAATACCCGCCTGAAAAGAGCTATCACTACATTAGCAAAGGGTTTTGAAAAGAAAGTTATTTTGGAAGAAAAGCCAATAAGTGAAAATAAGAAATAAAGAAATGGGTGTAGAGATAGAGCGGAAATTCTTGGTCGATCATGAAAAATGGGGCCTGGTTAATAAACCGGCAGGGACTCATTACCGGCAGGGTTATATCCTTAGCAACGGGCAGAATACGGTGCGGGTACGTGTTTCTGATAAACAAGCCTATTTAAATATGAAAAGCAAGGTATCGCAAATATCCCGTAAGGAATATGAATATGAAATTCCGTTAGAAGACGGTAACGAGATATTGAATTTCTTTACAAAAAACGGTACCGAAAAAACACGTTATCGCATCCATTTTGAAGGTAAAGTATGGGAGGTAGATGAATTTTTAGGCGATAACAACGGGCTGATCGTTGCGGAGATTGAATTGGAAAGCGAAACGGAGCAATTTCAATTTCCGGAATGGGTTACAGCCGAGGTAACGGATGATAACAGGTATGCTAATTCAAGTTTGGCGATCCACCCGTTTTGCGATTGGTGATTCTTACAGTAATCACAAAATCCTAAACTCTTAGTCTATTATAATTTAATTTCTTTAAAGGCAACCATTTTTCCTTTTTGTCCGTGTTAGCAGTATAACAAAATACTATAAAACACATTTATTATGAAAAGGAATATCATTTTTTTAACGCTTGCCCTGATGGTTGGAATATTTTTATTTTACGGGTGCGGCAAAAGTTCAAATAATTCTACCAATCCTACAACAACCGGCACAACCCCTGTAGCAACAGCATCAGTAAGCATACAGAATTTTGCATTTTCGCCGTCTGTAATTCACCTTTTGCCGGGAGGCACCGTTACCTGGACCAATAAGGACGCCACAGCGCACACCGTTACGGATCTGAACGGGAGCTTTGACAGCGGAAGCCTGGATGCTGATAAAACCTTTAAGTTTACCTTTGCGACCGCTGGAACATACACC
>Ga0206812_1053_pt2 | contig 28706 bp, 24 predicted proteins | sample Alteio_BWOrgCont_54_FD_152912 | JGI IMG/M metagenome (GOLD analysis project Ga0206812, IMG submission 152912) | Enriched cells from forest soil in Barre Woods Harvard Forest LTER site, Petersham, Massachusetts, United States -... | ecosystem: Environmental > Terrestrial > Soil > Temperate forest >... | reverse complement strand
CGGGCGAAAGCTTCGCCGCATGCGCCGGTGTCGGCAGGCCCGCCGCTGCAGCCAGCGGGAAGGCAGCCTGCCCGCCCCAAGCCACGCCCATTCCACCGCCGAGCATGGCGGCGAGGAGCACGACGAAACACCAGTTCCGCGCAGGCTGAAAGGAAATGTCCGACATAGGCATGGCTGTACCTCCGCAGGATGGCGTGGCGCAAGTGCGGAACAGTGGCGAAGTCGACATTCCGTGGCGAGCGCCGAATGTCCGCGCGCGGTGAGGGGAGACAGTCAGACAATCAGACAAGGAGCCGCCATCTGATTGTCTCATTGTCTCATTGTCTCATTGTCCGACTGTCTCCCCTCTGCGGCTCTGCGACCTCTGCGTTTTTAACTTCCGGACGACACAGCCGCTCTATTCCTCGGGCCGGTGGACGATGAGCGCCGGCAGCACGCTTTCCAGTTTGTACTCGGTTTCCGCCGGCGCGTCCTTGCCGATATTCACGGTCTTCAACGCTTTGCAGTGGCTGAACGATTTCAAGGCGGCCTCGGTGATGGGAGGGATATTGAGATTCAGGTCGGTGAGATGGGTGAGCCGCCCGATCGCCGCCGCGCCCGGGTCGGTCAATTTCGCCGCCGGAATAGACAGGTTGGTGAGATTCTCGTCATGCGCCAGTTCGGCGAGGACATCGTCGGTCACGCCTTCGCCATCGAGGGTCAGAACGCGCAAGCCGTGAAGGCGCCCCAGTGCTTCCGCCCCAGCCACGCTGAAGCCGGACTTAGCGGTTTTCAAATAGAGGCTCTGCAGTTTCGGACAGGCATGTTCGATGCCCACGCAAGCCGCGTCGTCCACGCCCCCGGCATTGTTGAGATTCAGCGAGGTCATCTCGTGGCGCACCGGCCATTTGATGAAGACGGCCCCGCTGATAGGAGAATTGCTCAGGTCGAGCGTCTGCAATTTCTCCAGCGCGCCCAGCGGGGCGACTTCCGTGTCCTTCAAGAAGGAGTTCGGGATCGAAAGGCTCTGGAGGTTTTTGCAATGGCCGAGGTTTTCCACCATGCCCGAGAGGACCATGAAGCCGGCGACATAAACGTGCTTCAGCATCCGGCACTTGGGAAGATACGCGAAGCCCTTGGATTCGAGGTTTTTGAGTTCGTTCAGTTGCAAGTCCTCCAGTTCCTTGAGCTTGCCGAGGCCCGCCAATCCTTCATTGGTCAAAGGCAGCGAGACGAGCTGCAGCCGCTGGAGCTTGCGGCACTCGGTCACCTTCTGCATCGCGTCGTCGGTCGTCCCCGTATCGCGCAATTGCAGGTCGCGGAGCGCCGGCAGTTCCGCGAGGACTTCGTAACCCGCGGCGGAAGGCCTGGCCCGGTCGAGCGCCAGGCTGCGCAGGGCGTGAAAGGGATGCAGCTTGGCCAGCACCGCATCGCGGACCACGTCGCCGCTCAGCACGAGTTCCTGCACCTCGCTGATGGAATCGAGGATGTCGTAGTCCGCGGCGACGAGCGGCGTCTCGTCGGGCTTCAGGGCGCGAAACGCCACCCGCTCGAAAGTAAATTTTCCCTCGACGGTTTCCGTGTCCGACTTGATTTCCTGCACCGGTCCGCCCTTGGGTTTCACCGCCACCGACGCGCCCAAGGCCAGCAGTTTTTCCAGGATTTGCTGCGAAGTGAGCTTGGCCGGGGGCGGAGCTCCGAGCGGCCGGGGCGTGGGCGTCGCGGGAACGGATTTCGCGGGTGCGGGCGTGGTGGCTGGAGGAGTGCCGGGCGCGGTCTTCGCGGGCGCCGGCGCGGCCGGCGGAGGCGTCGCGGCAGCGGCTTTGGCAGGTGCGGGTGTGGCGAGCGCAGGCGTGGCCGCGACGGCCAGCGCCGCGATGGGTGGCAGGAACAAACCGACGAGCGCAACCCACGTGAAAACGAAGGGACACCACACCGCCTTGCTGCGCCGACGGGAGGGCTCGGGCTGAGGGGAAAAGTCCGGCATGGCACGGCTGTACGTCCGGCGCGCCCTGGTGGGCAAGCGCGGAATACGGCGCCGCCTTACCACAAACCCCGCAAGGTCAGCCACGCCATCGCGACAATCACCACCACCGCCACGATCACCCAGAGCCATTGCACCGGCGTCTTCTTCGGTCCGCTCCCAAACTCGCGCGCCGCGAAATCCTGATAGTCGAAATTCTCATCCGGCAGGTTGAGCCCGTCGAGATAATGGTCCTGGTTCCAGCCCGACTTTTCGCACGCTCCGCAGTCGGGACAGGACTTGGCCTTGCGCGGCACGTCCGCGCCGCAGACCGGGCAGGTGAAAGTCAGGTCATCCACGCTGCTCAACGGCGGCATCGGGCGCCGCCCCTCCATTTCCTGGCGAATAACACCGTTTGACCGAATAAATCGCCCGTCTAGCCGTCTGCTTGGGGTGATGCGCCGACTTCATAAACTCGCGATCTCAGGCATGGAGCGCGTGGGCGACGACCTCGGCCGTTTTCGCGAGATCCGCGGAAGAGTGCGCCAGAGAAAGGAACCCGGCCTCGAATTGCGACGGCGCGAAATAAACCCCGGCGTCGAGGCATGCGTGGAAATAGCGCGCGAAAGCCGCTTTGTCCGAGCGCTGCGCATCCTCGAGATTCCACACTTCGCCGCTGGTGAAATAGAGACAAAACATCGAACCAATGCGCTGGAAGACGTAGTCGCGGCCGGCCTTTTTCAAGGCGGCCCGCGTCCCGGCTTCAAACTCCGCGCCGAGTTCCTCCAGCTTCGCCCAGCCATTCACCCGCTCCATCTCGCGCAATTGCGCGAGCCCCGCGGCCATGGCCAGCGGATTCCCCGAGAGCGTGCCCGCCTGGTAGACCGGCCCATCCGGCGAGAGCTGGTCCATGATATCCGCGCGCCCGCCAAAAGCGCCGACCGGCAGGCCGCCGCCGATGACCTTGCCGAGCGCCGTGAGATCGGGAGTAACTCCGCAGCGTTCCTGGTACCCACCCCGCGCCAGCCGGAAGCCGGTCATCACTTCATCGAAAATAAGCACCGTGCCGTACTCCGAGCACTGCTGGCGCAACACCTCGAGGAAACCTTCGCGCGGCAGATACAGGCCCGCATTGGCCGGCACCGGTTCGACGATGACCGCCGCGATCTTGCTGCCCTGGGCCATGAACAAGGACATCAACGCGCTGGTGTTATTGAAAGGCAGCGTGATGGTCAGCTCGGCAAAAGCCCGCGGCACCCCGGCGCTATCGGGCTGGCCGTGGGTGAGCGCTCCGCTCCCGGCCTTGACCAGCAGCGCATCGACGTGCCCGTGATAGCAGCCCTCGAATTTTACGATGAGATCGCGCCCGGTAAACCCTCGCGCCAGGCGGATGCACGACATCGTCGCCTCAGTACCGCTGTTCACCATGCGCACCTTCTCGACCGAAGGCACCCATTCGCAAATGAGCCGCGCCATCTCGACTTCGTAAGGATTGGGAATGCCAAAGCTCACGCCCTTCGCCGCAGCCCCGATAATGGCGTCGCGCACCACCTTGGGCGCATGCCCGAGGATGGCGGGACCCCACGTCCCGACGTAGTCGATCAGTTCATTGCCATCCACATCCCAGATGTGCGCCCCTTCCGCCCGCTCGACAAAGAACGGCTCCCCGCCCACGCCGCGAAAGGCGCGGACCGGGGAATTCACGCCCCCAGGGATATAACGACGGGCTTCGGCAAAGGCACTGTGGGAATTGGGGCGTTCTGGCATGGCGGCTAAGGACGGCTTCGCCGCAACATCCAACATCGGACGGCTTCGCCGCAACATCGAACATCCAACACCCAACATCCAACATCCAATGAATCCCTGCACCGCATTTTCACCGAGTCTCGAACGTGGCCCATTGGATGTTGGGAGCCGAGGCTTTGCGAGACGCCCGCGGTGCCGCGGGGGCAATTCGATGTTGGATGTTGGATGTTGCGGCGCCAGCCGTTCGGTCTTGGATGTTCCACTCTTGCGTGCTACTCTTCCCTCGTGAAAGCATTCCCCCTCTTCGCCGCTGCCGTGCTTTTCTCCGCCGGCGCCCAGGCCGCTTCGACCTCCGGCGCGGTCATCCGCGAAGCAGGCGCTATTTACCTCGAAGACCTGCTCGTGAAACCGGCGCGCCTCGCCACCGTCGCCGATGCGCCGATCTACTATCACAACGACCTCGGCCAATACCTCGGCACCTTGAAAAAAGGCCAGATCGTCGAACTCCAGGCCGTGACCGACAAGGCCTACCGCGTGCGCGGCATGGCCCAGCAGGGGCAGGTCGCCGGCTGGGTCGATCCCAAGTACCTCAACCCGCTCAAGAAGGACTTCCTCGACAACCTCAAGCAGAATGCCGTCCGCCTCGAGCAGGTCAAAGCCCTCATCGCCAAGAGCGAAGTCGCCATCAATATGACGCCCGAGGAGGTTCAGCAATCCCTCGGCAAGCCGACGAAAAAGACTTCCCGTCTCGACGCCACGGGACGCGAGGACATTTGGGAATTCATTCGCTACGTCAGCGTGCCGCAGGAAACGGTCGGCCGCGACAACTTCGGCAACCTCGTGTCCAACATCATTTACGTGAAGGTGCCCGCCGGCAAACTCTCCGTTACCTTCGCCAACAACCTCGTCACCGCGCTCGAACAAACCGAAGGCAACCTCGAGCACGGCGCGCAAGTGAAGATGATCCCGGCGCCCTTCGCGATCAATTACTGAGCCGGCGGCCTCTCGCTCCCAGTTAGCCCCCATGGGATTCCTGCCCTTTCTCGCCTTTGCCGGCATGTCCGACGAGTCGCTCGATCAGATCAATCATGTCGGCTGGTTCCTCCCGCTGCTCGCCCTCGTCATTCCGGTCACGCTCATCCTCTTTCTCGCCTTCGGCAAACTGATCTACGTCTTCCTGGCGCTGGTCCAGGGGGCGGCCATCTTCTATGGCCTCAAGGCCCTGGTCTCGCACCTCCGCCACCAGGGCTTCTCGAGCGACCAGGTCCGGCTCATGCTCGCCCCGTGCTACCTGGTCGCCTGCTTCGGCACCAACATCGTCGCCCTCATCGGCGTCGGCGTGATCCGGAAGTTTTTCTGAGCGTCGCCGTCTGCATTGCCGGTTGACGCCCCGGAAAAGTTCGCTTATTCCCCTCTCCCTCACGCACGGCGGGGTAGCCAAGTGGGAAGGCCGAGGTCTGCAAAACCTCTACGAGCGGGTTCGATTCCCGCCCCCGCCTCCCATCCGGCATCTCCGCGGACCTGTCTTGGAGCTTGTCATGCACTTTTGGCCCCGGCGATCGGACGAGCACCGAAGGTGCGTAACAAGCCAGCCCAGCGAGGAGGCGGCAGGGAATAGGGCGGTCGGCGGGTGGGCGAGCCAGCAACGCCCTGGGTAAACGCGAAAATCCGCATAAGCCCTGAAGGGGCGAAACAATTTTCCCTCGTGCCCAAACTCCATTTGGTCACGTCATTGGGAGCGCAACTCCATTGCCCACGGCGGGGGTGTCGGCGGGTGGGATCGCTGCGTCCGCCCGCAGACACCCTGCCCTGCGAAATAGAATCTTGCTCCGACGGACGTACCCAAATGGAGTTTGGGCTTAACGGTCGCTTTTCCTTTTGTTAGTAAGGGAGACGTGATTCAATCGTCACATGAGCAAGCCGAGCCCGCAACCCTCGCCGAAACCTCCACCCCAACCCGCTCCGACCAATAATCCCGGCACGAAAAAGCCGCCCATTCCGCACACGCGATGACCGGCAAGGAGCTTTGGGAGCAGTATCAGCACTACACCCAAGACCTTACCGAGCACTCCCGAAAACTCGCTTTCGGGGGCGCGGCAATTTGTTGGTTTTTCAAGAGCGACAAAATCACGTTCCCGCCAGCGATATATTGGTCGCTGGCGTTTGTGGTCGCATTCTTTATTTGCGATGTGCTGCACTACCTAGCCGGCGCACTTGTGCTACGCGGTTGGATTCTCGCCCAGGAAAAGATGCTCTGGAAAGCAAAGAAAACCATTGAAGGCGATTTTCTCAAACCCACGTGGGTAGACATTCCAGCGTTCACCTTTTTTGTCCTCAAATCGCTATTCTTGATAACATCCTTCTTATGCTTAGGATATGAATTTTACGTGAGACTTAAGGAAAATCATTAACCGTCCGCATGGCTACAGAATCCGCCCTCGAAAGAATCGCCGAATTGAAAAGCGCACTCGCGACCCTCACGGCACAAGCCGTGAGAGAATTGCACGGGATACGGACAGTTCTACAACGGAAAACCAGGGAGATCGACCAAATGCTTGCCCCAATGCGCAAGCCACCCACCGTGTAGAATTCCCGTGTCCGTGCCTGCAAACGATTTCACCCTTACAAAAGCCCAAAAGGGGCAACTGCACACAATCGTTCAGCACTACAGTTTTGAACCAAACGAGTTTACGCTTGAAACGGTGCCGAGTACGGAAATCCACGGCAGGACCGTTACAAGAATGCGTCACAAAGCCACGGGTTGTTACTTTCTCTTCGATGTTCAGGGGACAGAAATCTTTGCCTGCCACGTTTCTCCCGGAATAGACCTTAAAACCGAAAGACATACTTGCGAAACATGGACGGCCGTTTTGAGTTGGTGGACTAATTGGCTAACTGCAGTAGCTGTTGAATCAGCAACGCCAGACCCGTGGGAGGAAATTGCAGAGCTTTCGCAATCGGTGCCCATTACCCCGGCACCGGACGCCTCCAACGAAAAGTTCTCCATTCAAGAATTGGTTGGAATCTGGAAAGCCTTAACGGTCATTCAAGAGACTCTTCTCACGAACGCATCCGATGCAGCCGACCACCGAACCTATGTTGAGGGGCAGATTTCCTTTCTTGTCGACTCAAGCAAGACAATGGGACGCAAGGATTGGCTGATTCTGGCTGTCGGGGCATTAGTCGGTTTTGTTCAAGCTCTGGCTCTGCCTCCCGACGCCGCTCAAACAATCTATTTTACTTTGAGGGATGCCCTAAAGGGCATCGTCAAGCTTCTCGGGGCATGAAAACCCGCCCATCAATCAGAACCATTCCCGGAGCCCGCGGAACCCCGGCAATAGCCTGAATTCCATGCCTGATTCCGTCGCCTCAAACCTCTTCAAGGAATATACCGTACCGGGAGCCGCGACGCTTTTGCAGGGACTCCCGGATACAAATCCAAAGACCTTTGAAACGACTTGGTGTGAATTCAAAAGCGGCTACGTCAAAGATCCAGACTTCAACCGCATTTGGTCCGAGATCATCGGGGCTTTCGCCAATACGGAGGGTGGCGTTATCGTTTGGGGCATCTACGCGAACACTGTTCCCGGATCGAGGATCGACGCTGCCGAAACCATGCACTATGTTGAGAACGCAGAGGAATTTACAACAAGGCTAAAGAAGGCAGCCAAAGACATGGTGAGCCCGCCGATCAAAGTCAACGTTCAGCCGGTCCTGCTAGGTGACGGAAGCAAGAAGGGTTTCGTTGTCTGCTATGTCCCGGAGGGCATCGACAAGCCGTATGAATCACTCAAAGCCGATTTCCCGTATTACGGACGCTTTGACGACCGATGCGAGAAGCTACCGCGTTCATTCCTTCGGCAACTTTTTCATCCATCCATTGCCAGTCGCGTGGACATCTACGTGACTGCTGAACGACCCGTTGATTTCACGCAGCGAGATGGATCGCAGAAGTTGATCATTAGGTTATTCAACCACGGTCCGCATTCCATCGAATATGGGTTCGTAGTCATCAAAGCAGAGTATGTAAAAATGGGGATTCAAAATCACATACAACCAACGGCGCCACAGCTTCAGTTTAATCTCCCACAGTTACTCCACCCCGAATGCGAACACGAAATGACCATATACTGCATTGGCAAATATCTGGCGGGAGGCTTTACGGTTTCTCTTTATCAGAGTGACCAAGCTCCTCGTCATACTTGCTTCGAGCTTGATTTCCAGCGCAGGGCACTTTTCGTACAGCCAAGGGAGTATCTACCACAGCCCGCGAAGTTTTCCCTTGTCGCCGAGTTCGAGCAACCCCTTCAACACATCGTGGATAAGGACGATAGATGAGGCTTTCCGAGATGCGATGAGCACTTGGCGGGATACGCTGCATCGCTCGCGAGAAATCGACCTCAGTAGCGGGCGTCTGCCAACAAACAAAACGAAACCTGAACGCCCTAATGTATGTCGACGGGCCGCTTTTGCACACCCACACCGCAACCGGATTCGAATACCGGAGGCCCCCTGCCGGCCTCAGGTATTTCCCGATGGTGATTTCAGTAACCACCCGATTGCGGCGCAACGCCGTCGGCTTGAAGGTTTCGTTCATGCCAAAATCAGACCGCCATATGCTGCTTTGGTGTGATGCGCTGAATTCCGATTACACCCTTTCGGAAAAAGGAAAAGACTGGCAGCGGTCGTTCCACTCTTTTGAAGACGCGTTCGAAGATGCCGAATCCCGCATCACGAGCGACACCCCGCTGACGCTCTACAACGAACGGGGAAAAGTGATCATCGAGACGACGATCTCCCCGCTCTCCACCGAGCTGGCCAATTCCGCCCGCCACCTGCCAGTCGAGAGCGCTGTTGCCGATTAGATCTGGTGAAATCCAGTCTCCCAATGCGCGTTCTGATTATCAGCCAGGAGCCGCATCTGGCGCTCGCCCTGCAAATTGTGCTCAGCGAGCGGGGTTACCTGGTGCGGTGCGAAAAGGATTCATTCCAGGCCATCGGAACAATCAAGGAATTCTCGCCGGACGTCCTGCTCACCGCGTCCGCCGCGGCGGTTTTCGTCAGCCGCCGCCATTCACCGGATATTGCGGACCTGCCCCGGCCCGTCGATACCGATGAACTATTGCGTCTGTTGGAATCGGATTTGGTGGGCGCGGCCGGCTGAGTAATTCAGAAAGCCGCGGACTTACTCGCGAAAACAACAAACCTACAGGGCAATGTTCGACCTCTGCGTCTCTGCGCCCTCTGCGTTTCCATGCCTTGCCCGGAGCAGCCCGCTTCAACGCGCGGCTCTAGTTTCAATTACACCGCCCTACGAGTTACCAAAGAGCGACCGCGCTTCGTCGCTGATCACAATCTGCACGCCCAGGCTTCTCCCCAACGGTTCCAAATTCCATTGCATCAGCGCCGCCACGATGACTGCCGCCTTGCCCTCTTCAAACCCCCGGGAAGTAAGATCGGTAATTTTGATTTTCATCAAATCGAATTTATCGTCCGGGTGAAGTGGAAATCTCGCCAACGGCGTTTTATCCTCCCGGTTCTGGATTGCTCGATAAATGATGTCGAAAATCCGGAGCGACGTGGGCATCGCAGGGCAACTATCAGAATCCTTGCGGCTCGCAAGAATTCATCTTCACCTGCTAGTCAGTTGGTATTTTTTGCCGGGGCCGGAAACTGGAATCGCCTGCGGTTCAGCGCCGGGCGCGCCTCATAGACCAGGACCAAAGCCGCCAGCATGTGCCGCAGACGAAAATTCATGGGCAATGGAGGAGATTCAACCGCAAAGAACGCAGCGCGGCAAAGCCGCTACCAAAAGGAAACCGCGAATGAACGCCAATGGACACGAATTTGGCGAAGAAGCCGTTTCATCCCGTCTTTTATTCGCGTTCATTCGTGTCCATTCGCGGTTTAAAAATCCTTGCAGCCACGCGCGAGGATTTTTGGGATGCGGCGCGTGCCGGCGTTTGTAGCGACCCCGCAGCCGCGGGATCGGTCGCCCCCCGCTCCCAGGCCACCTTCGCCCGGAGAAGTGCGACGGTCGCAGACCGCCGCTGCCACCGCTATTGATTAACGCGGAGGTCGCAGAGGAATGAGAGAGGGACGCAGAGTGACGATTCTTCTCTCCGTCACCTCTCTCATTCCTCTGCGTTCTCTGCGTTAAGTCCCAGCCGTCATTTGCCATGATCGGCTATGGTATTATTTGAACCGCTCTAACGTTTTAGCTCGACTTCCGGTGCATTGGTCTCAACGCACGGACGGCGTGAAAGCTGGTTCCAAATCGCCCGCCATTGATCCGTCCCAACCATTGCGCAATCCCCGGCACGAGGCATTTGTCCGGCTCCAGGCCGCCGGCACCGGCTCGACGCGGGCCTACGCCAGCGTTTATCGGACGAAATGGCAGGCGGCGGGCGCGAACGGGACGAAGCTCCGGGCCAGACCCGACGTCATGGCGCGCCTGCGCTATTTGCAATCCGAAACGGCGCAGGCGGCCGTGATGGATCTGCGCGAGATGCTCGAGTTTTTGACCAGGGTCAAGCGGATCCCCATCGGCCGCCTCGACGCGCGCAGCGAACTCCTCCGCCGCTTCGTCATCCGCCCGCAGGGCAAACGGGTCTGGATGCTCGACAAGCGCGCCTGCGTGGCCCTGGCCGCGAAGCTCCAGGGGTTCGGAAAGCGCCATGCGCCAGGAGGGCACCAGGAGCCAGCCACACCCGCAGTACCGCACCCAGTGGCCGGGAAAGGCGCGCTCCCTTTGCGCAATGCGCGGCACGAGGCGTTTGCGCGGCTGCGCGCCGCCGGCCAAAATAAGAAGCAGGCCTACTCGGTCGTCTATGCCCGGCGACGGGACCCGAAAATCGGCGGTTGGCGCGTGAGCCAAAGACCAGACGTTGCCGCGCGGGTCGATTATCTCCGCTCCCAAGCCGTCACCGCGGCGGTGATCGATCGGCGCGAAGTCCTCGAATTCCTGACCCAGGTCATGCGGACGCCGATCGGCGAGATCGATGAGAACAGCGAGATGGCTCAAGGCGTCACGATCAGTCGAAACGTCAAACAAATCTGGATGCCCCGAAAACTCCCTTGCATAAAATTGCTGGTCAAGCTGCAAGGGCTGGGCTGGAAAGAGCATCAGGCCGCGCAAGCCAGGAGCCAGGCCGCACCCCCGGCGGGAAAAGTGCTCACCGAGGAACGACGCGCCGAGTTAATCGCCGCCAAGCGGAGGGCGGTGGAGAGGGATCTGGCGGCAGGCAGGCAAGGCGATGGACCGTATCCTGTAAGCAGACTCCGATGACCCGCTTCGCCGGGAGGCGGCTGTAGCGGCGCTCTCTGAGCGTCGGCCGGCTGTAGCGGCGGTCTATGACCGTCGGCCGGTTGTAGCGGCGCTCTCCGAGCGTCGGCCGGCTGTAGCGGCGCTCTCCGAGCGTCGGAATCTTTTCCCTGGGGAGTGCGATCCTATCAACGAAAGTTACCGACGCTCGGAGAGCGCCGCTACAAATCCGCATGTGCCACGCCCCAACGAATCTCTCGCGGACATGTCATTCATCCGATTTTCCTTGTTGGAAAAATCATCCGTCGGTAGCCGGGTGCATGGACGCTCCTCCGCCGCTGCCGCCGCCGCGCATCTCCCCTTTCCTTTTGACCGCCATCCTCCTGGTTTTCCTGGCGGTGGTGGTCCGGACGGTCGTGGGCCAGGGAGAGGAGCTGGTGTCCTCGTCGTTGCAGAGGCTGGCCCTCGCGGTGATGGGGATTCTTTCGGCCGTCACGGCGCTGATTTTCAGCGTCGTGGCTTTCTTCGACCGGCGCCGCGCCTGGCCGCTTTCCATTTTTGTGGCGGCGGCGAGCGTTTGCATCGGCTGGTTTCTCGTGGCGGAGTTGCGGCAGCCGCTGGCAGGCGTCGTGGAGCAGGTGCAAAGTTCCACGGCGACGGGCGTGGATGCGGCCGAGCGGCCGATTCCGCAGGAGAAAAACGGTCCCACTGCCGCGCAAATCCAGCCGTCGCTGGTGGCGTGGGGAGAGGAAACGATGGTCCGGCCGTACCAGGAGCACGGGCATCATGACCCGGCGTGGGATGACGCGGCGCTCAAGTTGATCCGCGGCACGGCCCTGCACCTGGCCGGGAGCCCGGCGGGCCCGGGAACGGAGCATTTGCGGGAAATGGGCGCGGAGATTCAGCGCACGGCCTGCGACGATCCCTGGGTGCTCTTTCTCGTGCGCCGGCTGGGAGATGAAGATCCGGATTACAACGAAACCATGGAGAAGGCGGCGGCCGCCGTGGCCGGCGCGGGTTATCCGCCCTTCCCCATCTGGCTGTCGCAGACGGAGGCATATCGGGCGGCACGGCGCGCCGAACCGGCCGCCGCCGGTGCGCTGGCCGCGAGTTGCGTGGAAGCCTTGAGCCGCGCCCTTTCGGCGAAGCCGCTCGCGGCGGGGGACTATCACGCCTGGGTGCAGGTGCTGCGCGCGCAGCCGGCCACGAGCCTGCTCGAGCAGAACGGCGTGGAAGTGTGCCGCGCCGTGGACGCGATTCCCGGCATCCAGGAATGGTTCCGCTTGTATCTGCGCGGCCGTTCGGAAATCGATCTGGCCTGGGCCGCGCGCGGCAGCGGCTACGCGAACACGGTCAATGCCGACCAATGGCAGCGCTTCGGCGAACATCTCACCGCGGCCCGCGAGGCGCTGGAGCGCGGCGTGAAGATGCAGCCAAAAGAAGCGGCCGTCGCCAGCGCCTTGATTACCGTGGAACTGGGCTCCACGGGAATCGAGGAAATGCGCCGGCGATTCGACACGGCGGTGCAGGCACGCTTCGATTACATGCCGGCCTACGAGGCTTTTCGCAGCGGACTCCGCCCGCGCTGGTTTGGCAGTGAGGAAGCGGTCCTGGCCTTCGGCCGCAATTGCCTGGCCACCCAGCGTTTCGATACGGAAGTGCCGTGGCAGATGATGCGTGCCGTCCAGGACGTGGCTGCGGACCAGGACGACGCGGATGCCTATTACGCGAAGAACGCTCCCTGGAAGGATTTGGAGACGGTGCTCGACGGCTACGTGGCGCACGGCGACCCCGCCCGGCGCAATTACTATCTTTCGTTCAAGGCATTCCTGGCCGCCAAGCGCGGCATGGATCCCCTCGTGGTGCAGTTGCTCCGGCAAATGAATTACCAGGTCGATCCGGAGGTGAAGGCCGAGTTTAATTTGTCGGTCCAATGGCTCGAACGCATGACCGCCGTGACCGGGCCGACCTGGAACCTGGTGGTATCGGCGGAACGCGTGGAAAAGGAGCATCCCGAGCAAGCCTTGGAAAACCTCCTCGCGGCGCAGAAACTGCCCGGCCTATTGCCGATCACCTCCGAATACCTGGCTGGCGCGATTGCCGAGCAGAAGGCGATCGTCGCCATGCAGGCGGTGCCGTGGCGCACGCTCACGCCACCGGAGGATTTGGCGGGCTGGAAAGTCGGCGCCGGCGAGTGGAAGGTCGTCTCCCCAACCATCCTGCAAGCGAAGTCGGGCAGTGCCGGCTCGCTGCTCACGCGCCTGGAACCGATCGGCGATACGTGGGAAGTGCGGGGGCAGTTTGACCTGGCGAACCAGGGGTCGAGCCGGACCGAAGCGGCGCTCTTTTGCGGGCCACCCGGCGACCAGGACCAGCATCGCTTCAGCTTGCGCTTCTGGACCCGGCCACATGGCTGGTCGGGAATCTCCGTGGCCCGCGGAGCGGGTGAAGACGCCGTCAGTAAACAAACCGATTTCGAGCGCGCCACTCCGTTTCTCGTCCGCCTGGCCAATCACCGGCTGCGCGTCTATGCGAACGACGGCCAGTGGCTGGCCAGACAACCGCTGCCGAATGGAGTGATCATCGATAGCGGCGCGCTGCTCAGCCTCGGTTCGACGGTGGGCGGCGGGCCGATCGTGCAATTTCACGATCTGGAATGGCGGACGCCGCCGCCGGGAAAGTAGGGCCGCTGCGGGGCATGTCGCGGTATCGAGATACTTGTTGGAACGCCTCGCGGGAGGAAATGTTGCCGTGCGAGTGCGCGTTGCCCGTCCTCGTCATCCTGAGCTTGCGAAGCACCTCTGATCTCTGCCTTTCCTCACCAGCAAAGCAGCGGATCGCGCCATGCTCTCACCTTGCGTAAAGCGTCAGATACCAGAATGAAATCAGAGATCCTTCGCACGCTCAGCCGAATCGATGCAGTCGACGAAAGAGAGCATGGGCTTCCAGCCTGTGCTCGTCGGCATCCTGCCGACGAGATCGGCGCCGATTCCGTATCACCATTCGGTGAACCACATTCCACGTCTCCGGCAACGGCAGGATGCCGTCGCCAGCAGGCTGGAAGCCCGCGCTCCCTTTTCTCAATTGCATGGATACGGCTCAGGATGACAAGGAAGGGGGCACGTGCATTTCTCGCGATCCAATACAATCCGCGCGCCGCGCTTCACTCGCACTCCGCTTCACGGGCGTCGAGGCGCGTTCACCCGCGGCTGGATCTCACCGCTTGTCGCGAGGCCAGCCACTGCTTGCCATCCGGCCGTTCACCGGAATTTTTGAACCGCGGATTACGCGGATTTCTCTGCCTTTTCAATCCGTGTCATCCGTGAAATCCGTGGTTATTTTCTTTTGAAACGGACTTGGAATGATAGGGCGAAAAACATTGCCTTCGTTTCGGCTCCTTGGTGCCATCCCTTGGGCATTCCATATGAAAACTTTCCTCCCTGCGGTCGTCGTGGCGCTGTTCGGTGCGCTCTCTTTCATTCCAACCGGGCACACGGAAGAACCCGCCAAGCCAACCGGAGCCGAGATCAAGGACCTCAAGGAAACGGTCGCCGATGTGCCCCACGACCTGCTGGTCGCGCTTCTTTCCAATACCGGCAAGCAGGCCGCGGCCTCAAAGACCACCGATCTCCTGCGCTCGAAAGTGGAAGGCCGGATGGCGACGTTGAAATTCAAAATCGACAAAATCGAGAAGGAACATCGCGCCACCGGGGAACCGGATGGTTACCGCATCAAAGCCGAAGACGGTCACGTGCGCGCCGGCGCCACCGCGTTCAAGGTTTATCTCTGGATCCATTTCAGCCTCACGGAAAACGCGAAACTCGACGCCTTGCGAAAAGGCAATGACCTGACGGTCACGGGCAAAATCACCGTGGCCTCGGCCACGGCGCAAGGCGTGCCGGAACTGCACATCGACCTTTCCGATGCCACGGTGAACTGAGATTCTCCCCGAAAAACCATGTCCGACGTTTTAGTCAGGGATCGCTGGTATGCGCTCATCGTGGCCGGGCCGAGCGGCTCGGGAAAGAGCGTCGTCGCGGAAAACATCGGCCGGGAGCTCAGCCTGCCGGTGATCGATGCCGACGATTACCACAGCCGCGCCGCCGTGGATCGGATGAAGAGCGGCACGGCGCTGACCGACGAATATCGGGAAAACTGGGCGGAGCGCCTCATCGGCGGAATGATCGCCTGGCGGCGCCGCGGGGACAGCGTGATCATTGCGTGCTCCTGTTTGCGCCGCCGGACCCGGGACCGCTTTCGCACCTATGTGAACGAGGCGCGCATTGTCGGCGGCCAGGTGACGATCGCCTGGCTGGAAGTTTCGCCCGAGGTGCTGAAGACCCGGTTGCAGAAGCGGGAGGACGAGCACACGCATTTCTTTCCCGCTTCGCTGCTCGGCTCCCAACTCGACAGCGCCGAACCACCAGACCCGCAAAACGAACCCGGCGTCGTCCGGATCAACGTGACGACCGAGCCGCCCGAGATCGTGGCGCGGCGCGTCTGGGAGGCGGTGCCCGAGTTGCATCCCTTCGTGGACCGGTCGGTCTGAGCCGGAAGAGTTTGGTCCACAAACAGCACACAACTTCCGCCTTCCTCCTTTCGCGGCTTGCGCGATGCGGTAGGCTGCGCGTGTGAGTTTGATCCCGCCCGAAACCATCGAGCAGATCACCGCGGCGAATGATATCGTCGAGGTGATTGGCGGGTATTTTCCGCTCAAGCGCTCGGGGCCAGTCTTCAAGGCGCTCTGCCCGTTTCACCAGGAGCGCACGCCGTCGTTCACCGTCAATCCCCAGCGCCAGATCTTCAAGTGCTTCGGCTGTGGCGCGGGCGGTTCAGTGATCCGCTTTGTCATGAATTACGAGAACCTCGATTTCATCGCGGCGGCGAAGAAGCTGGCGGAACGCGCCAATATCAAGATCGAGCAGGGCGAACTCAGCCCGGAAGACGCGGCGCGGTATTCGATGCGACGCCGGCTGCTCGCGTTGCACGCGGAGGCGGCGGAGTTCTTCCATTGGCACCTAATGAAGAAACCGTCGGCGCAGATCGCCCGCGACTACCTGAAAAGCCGCGGGATCGGCGGGGAGATCGCGAAATCGTGGAAGCTCGGTTACGCGCCGGATGAATGGGATGCGATGCGGGATTTTGGGCAGACGAACGGATTTTCCGAGGAGGAGCTGGTGGCCAGCGGGCTGGTGAAAGTGCGGGAGGAAGAAGGGAGTGAAACATCCAACACCCAACATCCAACATCCAACATCCAACGTCCGGCATCCTACTACGATCGCTTTCGAGCCCGGGTGATGTTTCCGATTTGCAATGACACAGGTGAGGTCATCGCCTTCAGCGGGCGGGTGCTCGAGGCGGAGGCGAAGGCGGCGAAATATGTGAATTCGCCGGAGACGATACTTTTTACCAAGGGCGCCGTGCTCTTCGGGTTGCACAAATCGAAGCGCGCGTTGATCGACGCAAAATCAGCCATCGTTTGCGAAGGGCAGCTCGATTTGATCACAGCCTTCGAGAATGGCGTGCAGAACGTGATCGCCCCGCAGGGCACGGCCTTCACGGAAAAGCAGGCGCGGATTCTCCGGCGCTACGTGGACGAGGTGGTGCTGTGTTTCGACGCCGATATCGCCGGCGAAAAGGCGGCGGAGCGCTCGCTGGGCCACTTGCTCGCGGAGAGCCTCATGGTGCGCGTGGCCGAGATGCCGCCGGGCGAGGACCCGGACTCGATGATCCGCGGCAAGGGCGCGGGAGCGTTCCAGGAGCGGATCGCGGCGGCGAAAGATTTCTTCGATTTCCAGCTCGATCGGCTGGCCGCGCACCCGGACTTTGCCACTCCGCGGGGCAAGATGCAGGCCGCGCGAAAGATGGCCGAGTCAATCAGCCTGATCCGCGATGCGGTGCTGCGGGAGACGGTCCTGCACCGGGTGGCGCAACGCCTGGAAGTATCCCCGCAGGAATTGGTGAAGCTGCTCCGGTCGCCTTCGACCAAGCCGCTCGACGAACTCGCCTCCACCGAAGCCGAGCCCAAGCCGCTGGCTCTCGACTCGACCCTCCGTTTGCTTGCCACCATCGCCTTGCGCGACAGCGCCGCCCACGAGTGGCTGCTCTCCGAGCCGTGGGACACGGTCTTGCAGGACCAGCCGGACGCCGAATTGCTCATCAAGATCCTGCGCGCGGACCTGCGTCCGGACGACGACGCTTCGATCCATGTATTCCTGACAACGCTGAGTTCCGCGGAGGAAGCCGTGGTCTCGGGCCTGCTCGGGGAGAAGATGCGGCCGCATCCCCTGGCTGCGGTCCACGACTGCTGGCGCGAGCTGGAACGGCGCAAGACCCGGGCCCGAATCGAGGCGCTCCAGGCCCGGATGCGAGTGCCAAATCTGCCTGCGGAAGAGGTAGCGAAAATGCAAAAAGAAATCCTTGACGTGCAAAAACGACTCTCCGATATTTCGCGGCCTTTGTCCCCGCCTCTCTGAATGCCGCTGTGTTCCTAGTGGCGGGGACAAACGTCTCCATTCACAGCGCGGGTATGCCAAAATTTATTAAGAAAGTCTCCAAGTCCTCGAAATCCGCAGCCAAAAAACCGCATAGCCCGAGAAAGGAAAAGAAAGCACCCAAGCCCGCCGCGAAGAAAACCAAGCCGAGCCACGATTCCCGGGAGAAAGAACGGAAAGTCGTCAAGGCGGCTGCGGCCAAGCCTTCGAAGTCGCCGGCCACGCACGTGGCCAAGCCGGAACCGACGCACGCCCACGGGAAGAATGGCAAGGCGGTCAAGCCGGTGAAGGACGAGTCGCCCAAAACGGCGGCATCCAAAATCGCGGCCCCCAAGGCGGGAACCAAAACCGGCTCCAAGGCGGTATCCGCGACAGGGACGCCGATCAGCGTCCTCGACCAACCCGACGTGCAGGAAAAGCTGCGGGAATTGATCAAGCTGGCCAAGGAACAAGGCTATCTCACTTTCGACGATCTCAACGAGGCCCTGCCGGACAACGTCAACGACCCGGATGAAATGGAGACGATCATGAATCGGCTCCGCTCGATGGAAATCGAGATCATCGAGGCCTCGGACGTGGACCGCTTCAAGGATGGCAAGAAGACCGAGGACCAGGAGGAGGAAGAGGAAAAGCCGGAGGCAAAGCTCGACATCCTCGACGACCCGGTGCGGATGTACCTTAAGCAAATGGGCCAGGTGCCGTTGCTGACCCGGGAGCAGGAAGTGGAAATCTCCAAGCGTATCGAGGACGCGGAACTCAACGTGCAGAAGCACATCAACCGTTTCGGCTTCATCGCCCGCGCCTACCTGGACCTGGCGCACAAGCTGCAGGAAGGCCGCGAGCGTTTCGACCGGGTCATCCTCGACAAGAAGATCGAGAGCCGCGAGCGCTACATGAAGGCGCTGCCGAAGCTCTGCAATCACCTCGACCAGGCCGCGCAGAATTGCGCCACCACCTACCGGCACTACGTGGCCCACGGCGGCAAGAACCACGAGACCAAGTCCTACCACGATTTCAAGAAGGCACACGACGCCATCCAGCGCATTTATCCCAAGTTCTTCTTCAAGCAGAAGGTCACCGAGGAATTTGTGCATCTGGCGGACGAAGCGCACCGCCTCGTCACCCAGTGGACCGAGGAGTTGCACAAGCCGAAAAAGAAGGCCCAAGGACACGGGCACCATCACCACGCCTCGGCGCCGATCGACTACGCGGCCAAGCTCAAGGACCAGCAGATGCGGATGTGGTTGAGCCCGGAGGAATTCCTGGAGGAGTACAAGGAACTGAAGGTGTGGCTCAAGAAAGCGCTCAAGGCCAAGACCGAGATGGTCGAAGCCAACCTGCGCCTCGTCATTTCCATCGCCAAGAAGTACACCAACCGCGGCCTTTCCTTCCTCGACCTCATCCAGGAAGGCAACATGGGCCTGATGAAGGCGGTGGAGAAGTTCGAGTATCGCCGCGGCTACAAGTTTTCGACCTACGCCACGTGGTGGATTCGCCAGGCCATCACCCGATCGATCGCCGACCAGGCGCGGACCATCCGCATCCCGGTGCACATGATCGAGACGATCAACAAGCTGATGCGGGTGCAGAAGCAGCTCGTGCAGGATTACGGCCGCGAGCCCACCCCGGAGGAAGTCGCCGACGAAATCCAGCTTCCCGTTGAACGCGTCCGCGCGGTGCTCAAGATGGCGCAACAGCCCATCTCGCTCCAGTCGCCGGTCGGCGAGAGCGACGACACCAGTTTTGGCGATTTCATCGAGGACAAGGGCGCGGAAAACCCGTCCGACATGACCGCGATCGTCCTGCTCAAGGAGAAGATCAAGGACGTGCTCGAAACCCTCACCGAACGCGAGCGCCAGGTGCTGGAGCAGCGGTTTGGGCTGGTGGACGGCTATAGCCGGACGCTGGAGGAAGTCGGCCGCCAGTTCAAAGTCACCCGGGAGCGCATCCGGCAGATCGAAGCGAAGGCCCTGCGCAAAATGCGCCACCCGACCCGGATTCGCCAACTCGAAGGATTCCTCGAAGCGACGGAAACGTAAGAGAGTGGAAACGGCATCCTGCCGCTTTCGCCTTTGGGGGAAAAGCGGCAGGATGCCGCTTCCACTCTCCGCTTCCACACTGGCTAAGTCTGAATAAATATTTTCCTTTAGACTGGCGGCTTTTGAGGTGTCGTTACATAAAGATGCAACTTTCCCGACGCAGTGGTTTTCCACTGTTTAGCCATGAAAACTGACGAGCAAGATGACCTGTGGCGCCTTTTAGGGCGTGCCAAAGCACCGACCGTCTCCCCGTTCTTCGCCCGGAATGTCCTGAGGGCCATTCGCGAGGAGAAACAGGAGAAGCCGGGCCTTTTGGCGTGGCTGGCGTGGCTCAATTGGCGCTGGGTGACGCTCTGCGCGAGCGCCAGTGTGCTTTTGGTCGTTTCGGGCATCACTTTCCGTCATACGACCCAGCCGCAGCAGCAGGCCGACTCGGTGATGCTGCTCGCACAACAAGTTTCCACAAGCCCCGATTATCAGGTGATCAACCATCTCGACGAGTTGCTGGCCTCGGAGGAAACGTCGGTATGGCTGGAAAAGTGAGGCTCGGGTTCGTCGCCACGCTGACCCTGGCCGGCTTCCTGGCGAGCAGCCTGGCCCAGACGGCAACACCCGGACCGTCCGCCCCGCCGAAGGAAGGCAAGCACCCCGGCTGGCTCGGTGGCCACCCCGGTGGCGCCGAAGGCGGTCCAAATGGTCCGGCCTACGAGAACGTGCGCAAGGCCCTCGACGCCCTGACTCCTGAGCAACGGAAGCGATTTCAGGAGAACCTGGTGCGCTGGGCCAACCTTTCCCCGGAGGAAAAGAAAGCCCTGCGCGACAAGGAAGAAGTGCGCAAGAGATTGGTCGAGCAGGAGACGGATGTCGCGATCCAGGAAAGCGGCCTGCAACTGGATGGCGAACGCCGGGAGCAATTCATCAAGCGTTACGGCGAAGGCCGCCGATTGATCGAAGAGCAACTGCGCAAAGAGATGGCCGAGAAGCGCAAGCCCCTCGTCCACGACTTGGTGGGCCGTTTGCGGGCAGAATTTGCCAATGAAGGCACGCCGGTGGCGCCGTCCCAAACCATCCCGACTGTGGCGCCCACGACGCCGGCCAAGAACTGAGCGGTCGCGCTTACCTCCGCGCCTCGCGCTTGAAGCGGGACATCATCTCCAGAAAGCGGATCGTGTCCCGGACCGGGTGGATCTTGCTCTTTTCGTCGCCGTAAATCGTGCTGATCGGGACCGCCGCGATCTGGCATCCGCGGCGGGCGGCCACCACGAGCATCTCCGTCTCGTAGTCGAACTTGGTCGTCGCGATCGCCACCATCGCCGGAAGCAATTCCTTGCGGATCATCCGGAATCCGCACTGCGTATCCGGCACCCACTGACCGCACACTTTGCTGATCTGCGATGACATCAAGCGGTTCGTCATCTTGCGGACAAAAGGCATCGTCCGCGTGTCGCTCATCCGGCTGCCCACGAGCATCGGCGCCCCGGTCTCATTTGCGGCCGCCAGAAAGCGTGGAATTTCCTCCGGCAAGTGCTGTCCGTCTCCGTCGAGGATCATCGCGTACTCGATCCCCGGCCGCTCCGCCAGCGCCCGCAACCCGGTCTTGATGGCCGCGCCCTTGCCCTGGTTCACGGTGTGACGCACCACTTCCACTTCCGCCGCCCGCGCCTCGCTCTCCGTGCCATCGGTCGAGCCGTCGTCCACCACCAGGACGGTATCGAGTTGCTGTTTCACGCGCACGGCCACGTCGCGGATGCGTTTGGCTTCGAAATAACAGGGAATAAGGGCAGCAACGTTGGTGCGGTCGATCACGGGGAAGTGGGAACCTAGGGCGACGGCGGCCTGCGGGAAAGCGCGAAATGTGGCGCGCCGCACCTTCCGGGCAGGGAGCGGAACATCGTCAAAAAAGGTCTCACGCGGCGGGCGGAACCGGGCGGTAAAACCGCAGCCAACCGCCGGTCATTCCACGGAGATACAGAGTCTCCCGCCGGACGATTTCCTGATGATTCCAGTTTTGATGCAGGACGGTGATCGCTTTGCGGGCGAGGTCCACGCTTTCAACGACGGCGGTGTGGTGCTGTGCCTGCATTCGATAAACTCCCGAGTCCGAATGATCGAACCCCGAAAACCGGGTGTGGTGGAATTGAATAATGTCACCCGCTTCCACGTGCGCCAGGTCCTTGACGCCCTTGAGGCCGGAGAACCCCGCTCTGATCCAGGCGACCAAATCTCCCCAGACATAATCTCCCTCGTCCGGCCAGTCCGCACCTCGCCGCGGAGCCCCGACGTTTTTGAGCGCCTCCGCAGCGAGACCACCGCATTGTCCATTGCCAATTTTCTTTCCGAGGTTGTCCTGGCAAAAGGCCAGGATTGATGGGCCGAAAGAGAATGAGGCCACCGGGGCGACGGGCCTGGCCCGGATCGCTAGCGGCGCTCGCTCGGGAGCCGGGATGGCCATCGGCGCTCCGGTGGCTCGAATCCCCAATGGCACCCGCACCGTGAGGCTTCTGGCCAGCTCCAGGCTCGCGGGAGAAAGAGCGGGAATCGGCACCGTGAATTCAAACCCATCCCTCCCAACGACGATCGATCCCCCGAGCCGCCGGAGAAACTTCGCCTGAAAGGAATGGCCATCGTTCGTCGTCCATCGATAAACCGGCGCGCTGTCCTCCGCCCGGACAACATGGCCGGCGGCGAGAGCGAGCACGATCGCCGCGACCGCAGCGACGAGCCTGCTCCCTGGGCCAAACCGCGCGTCATCACCCTTCACCGTCCCAGCGGGTTGAAATCCGCCGCGTGATACGAACTGCGCACGAGCGGCCCCGAGGCCACGTGCTCGAAGCCCTTCTTCTCGGCGATCTCCTTGTAGGTCTGGAAGGTGTCGGGGTGCACGTACTCCACCACCGGCAGGTGCTGCGGCGTGGGACGCAAATACTGCCCCATGGTGAGCACCTGCACGCCCACTTCGCGCAGGTCGTCCATCGTCTGGAATATCTCCGGCTCCGTCTCCCCAAGCCCGAGCATGATGCCGCTCTTGGTCACGATCTCCGGCGCCATTTCCTTAAACCGCCGCAACACTTCCAGCGACACGCGGTACTTGGCCCGCGAACGCACCAGCGGAGTCAGGCGTTCCACGGTTTCGACGTTGTGATTGAAAATGTGCGGCTGCGCGTCCGCGACCATCCGCAGGCACTCGTCCTGCGCATGAAAATCCGGAGTCAGCACCTCGATGGCAATGGCCGGCTGCGCCGCGCGAATGGCCTCGATGGTCCGCGCAAAATGTGCCGCGCCGCCGTCTTTCAAGTCATCGCGCGCCACGGCGGTGACGACGACATGCTTGAGCTTCATGCGCTTCACCGCCTCGGCCACGCGCTCGGGCTCGTCGGCTTCGAGGGCGAAAGGCTTGGCCGTGGTCACCGCGCAGAAACCGCAGGCCCGCGTGCAGCGTTCGCCTGCGATCATGAACGTCGCCGTCCCGGCGCTCCAGCACTCCCAGCGGTTCGGGCACTGCGCCTCCTCGCACACCGTGTGCAGCCGCAGGTCGGAGATCAGCGCCTTGGTGGAAAAAAATACCGGGTTGGTGGGCAGCCGCACCTTGATCCAATCAGGCTTTTTGGCCTGATGAAGGGCGGGATCGATCTTGCTGCAGGACATTGGGCGCACACGCTAAACATTTCGTCGGAGAAAGCAACCGGCGGGTGGCGGGGCGCGGCTCTCAACAGCATCGCCCCAACGTTTTCCTCGCCTCGTGGATTGTCCCCAGTGATAAAACACCACCATGCGCTTCCCCCTGCTCTGCTTGCTCGCCTTCCTCGCACTCGAACGCGCAAGCGCAGATGATGATCACTTCTTCAAGCGGAACGACATTGTCGCCCTGGTCGGCGGCGAGGAGATGGTCACGGCCAGCGAATGCGGCCATTTCGAATACTGGGCTCACGTTTGTCTGCCGGACGACCACCTGCGCTTTCGCAGCCTGGCGTGGGAGGGTGACACCGTCTTCGAGCAACGCCGGGACCTGAACTTTCCGTCGTGGGAAGAGGCCCTCGACAAAATCGGCGCGACTCTGGTCATCGCGCAATTCGGGCAGATGGAAAGTCTTGCCGGCAAAGAAAAACTGCCGGAGTTCATTGCCGCCTATCGCAAGTTGATCAGCCGCTTGAGCGACGGTGGGAAACGGCGCGTCGCCATTATCGCGCCCCTCGATTTTGGCCAGTCTCCGACGAATCTTCCGCACGACGATCCAAGGTCGGCACGCATTGAGGAACTGCGGAAGCATAACGAGGTGCTCCATAGCTACAATGGGGCCATGCGTGACATGGCCACGGAACTCAACGTGGGGTTCATTTATCTCCCGCTCCTCCCCGAATCGAAGACACCCCTCCAGCGCGACGGCGTGCACCTCACAGATGCCGGTCAGTTCCGGATGGCGGATTACTTCGCCATCGAGACGAGGACCATGGTTTCCATGCCTGCGAACCCCAAGTACTATATGATCGGAAGGTTGCTTCCCACCATTCGGGAAAAGGATCGCCTGTGGTTTAATTACTGGCGGGTGCAGAATTGGGCCTTTCTGGCCGGTGACCGCACGAATCAGCCATCCAGCCGCGATCATCTTGATCCCTCGAAGCGGTGGTTCCCGTCCGAGCGCGAGGAGTTTCTGCCGCTCATCGAAGCCAAGGAAAAGGAAATCGACGCCCTCTCGGAACTCGTCAAATGAATTGGCTGGCTACCATGATGACCGAAACGTTTTTTCAACGCATCCCTTCGATCTTCCTGTGCTTTTTGTGCTTTTTCGCGGCCAACCTGCGAGCCCTCGCGGCGGAGCCCGACCGCGATTCGCCCGAAGCCGAACTGGCGTCGTTCAAGCTTCCTCCGGGATTCGAGATCCATCTCTGGGCCTCGGAGCGCGATGGCGTGGTCAAGCCGATCCAGATGCGCTGGGATGCACGCGGCCGATTGTGGGTCGTCCAAAGCACGACCTACCCGCAGCTCAAGCCGGGGGAAACCCCGAATGACAAGGTGCTCATCCTCGAGGACACGAAGAACGGCGGCTACGCGGACAAGGTGACCGTGTTTGCCGACGGACTGATGATCCCGACCGGCTTGGAAATTGCACCCGTCAGCGTGTCGGAACCGGATCTCTCCAACGACTCCGAGGTTGTGGATGGACGCCACCCCAGAGCCATCTTTCCGCGCCTCAAATCCTCCAGCGCCTGTTACGTCGGCGAAGGCCCCAAGCTCTGGCTGATCACCGACACGACCGGCAAAGGTGTGGCAGATAAGCGCGAGGTGGTGCTGCGCGGGTTTGGCACGGGAGACAATCACCAGAACATCAACTCGTTTCGCTGGTCTCCGGGTGGTGAATTGATGTTTTCGCAGGGATTGCATGCGCATGCGCGCGTGGAGACGCCCTATGGGATCGTGGGGCTGGATGAGGCGGGGCTCTGGCGTTTTCGGCCCGCGGAGCAGCGGCTCGATGCGTTCTTCGGCGGCTCGGCCGATCCACAGAATCCGTGGGGCTGGACCTTCACGCACTGGGGACAGCCGCTCATCTCGGCGGGAAACAGCGGCAATATGTACTACGCGCTGCCGGAAATGATCCGCGGCTACCAGGGCGGGCGGCGCGACACGATCTGGGCCGAAGGGCGCGGACGCAAGACGAGCAATCCGGAACTGATCGAAAGCTCCCACTTTCCCGACGAATGGCAGGGCGCGATCGTCACCGGCGGCTACATTAACAACGCGGTTTGGACGTTGCACGTCGAACAGGATGGCGCGGGATTCAAGATCAGCGACGACCCAAAACTGCCGCCGTTGGTCCAGAGTGCGCATGGAAGTTTCCGGCCGGTCGATGTGAAGCTCGGGCCGGATGGAGCGCTCTACATCTGCGATTGGTACAACCCGATCATCGGCCACTACCAGGCGAGCTTCCGGCACCCCGACCGGGACAAGGCGCACGGGCGGATCTGGCGCGTGACTTACCCGGGCCGGCCACTGGTCGAACCGCCCCCGATTTACGGGGCATCGATCCCGCAGTTGCTCTACAACTTGCGCTCTCCCGAGCGCTTTGTGCGGGAACAGAGCAAACGCGAACTGGCTTGCTTGCCGAGAGACATGGTCATGGGTGAATTGCGCGCCTGGTGGCCGCGTCTCGACCCGACGCAAGCCGCGACCGAGCATGCGCTCTACGAAGCGCTCGGCGTCTGCGAATGGCACGAATCGCCGGAGGCCGCCCTGCTGCAACGCGTGCTCAGCTCGAAGACCCCCGAAGCGCGGGCCTACGCCGCCGGGACTCTGGCCCGCTGGGCGGACCGACTGCCGCCGGCGTTCGATGCGGTGGAAAAGCTGGCCGACCTCGCGCACGATCAGGACCCGCGGGTGCGCCTCGCCGCCATCGTGGCCGCCGGCAACATTCCGCGTCCCGAGTCGATGGTCGTGGTGCTGAGTGCCGCGATGCAGCCACGCGACAAATTCATCGATACCGCACTCACCGCGGCCACCAGCGCGCTCAAGCCGCAGTGGGAACCGGTGCTGGCCAAAGGTGCGCCGGATTGGAAACCCGAATGGTACGCCCTCATCAAGACGCTCGACAAGCCCGCGCCGAAACCCGCGCCGGCCAAAAAGGTCGCCCAGCAAATGGGCGCGCCGGTGGTGCCAATCTACGGACGTGTCCGCGCGTCACCCTATGTGGTCGGCAGCATCGCGGCCGAGGTGCAGACGAAAGGCAATGCGAAGCACGGCGACGAAGTATTTCACCGGGCGGAACTGGCCTGCATTTCCTGCCACCGCGTGGGCGACCAGGGCGGCAAGATCGGCCCTGCCCTCGATGCCATCGGCAGCGCGCAGCCGCTGGACTTCATCATCGGCGCCGTGCTCGAACCGCAGCGCGAGGTGAAGGAGGGATTCGAGACGATGCGCATCACCACCAAGAAGGGCGAGGAGCTCATCGGCATCATCGTGGCCGGGAATGATGCAGAGATTACCCTGCGCGACCCAACAGGCGCGGAGCACGCCATCGCGCAGGCCGACGTCGCCAAGCGCGAGTTCATCGGCTCGCTGATGCCGGCAGGATTGACGGATAACCTGTCGCCCGAAGATCTGCGCGACCTTTTCGCCTACCTCACGCAACTCGGGAAAGTGAAATGAGCCGGCCGCCACCGTGTCACGAAGATGTCACTCGTCTTCACCATGGGGTGATGCTAGACGGAGACACGTATGGTTGCCTTCCCCCGATTGTGTGTCCTCCTGGCCGGGATTTCGGCTCTGTCACTTTTCAGCCCTCATTTGCTCGCGCAGGCCGCGGGAGCCGCTCCCGCCCCTCCCACCGATTTCGAGAAGATCGTGGCCGAATTCAAGAAGCAGGACGACGACCTGCGGAAGAGTAGCGACGATCTCCGGGCGCTGATCGAGGCAGAATTAGCGGCCAAGCGGCTCGATCCCAATGCCGCGCAAAGCATGCTCTGGTCGCTGCGCGCCAACATCGCCACAGGTTTTGTGGACTTGCGGGCCCTGGCCGCGGCCAGAATCACCATGCAAATACCAAACGAGACCGTCGCCGCGGCGGCGCAAAAGCTGGATGCCCTGACCAATCAGATCCAGGGCGACCGCGTCAAACTGCGCGATGAGGCACTGGAGGCCGCCCGCAAACGGGCCGTGCAAGTGGCCCGGACCGCGCAGCAGTCGGCCGAAATTGATCCACTGGTGGGAGCCGTGGAAAGTTTGCAAACCACCTTGGGGCCGCGCGTCGGCAACGGCTTCCAAGTCAATGGCGAACTGGGCCCGGTCATCGTCCTCCTGCGCAACATGCAGGCCGCCTTGGCGGCCAGTGAGGGTAGCGACCCGAAGCTCGTGGGAATCGCGCTTGGCCGATTGGCGCCAGCAAACAATAACGACACTTTCGGCTGGACCGCGGTCGATGCCCAGAAACGCATTACCGGATTCCTCAAGCCCTACGCCGAAGCAGTGGCATCGGCTCAAACTGCGCTCGACCAGGCCCTGCTGGCCGGACAGCCCGTCAAAAATCTCGCCGCCTCCCTAGCCAGGCTGGAGACTGCCGAAGGCAACCTTCAAGCCGCACACCCCATCGGGTTTGCCGCGGGAGATGGCAGTGCGCTCACGAATTACCGCACCTTGGTGGGGCTGGCACGGGCCGTGGAAGAGCACGACGCCGCTTATCTCAAGATGAATCTCGCGAACGCCCGCCATGGCCTGGTCTCGCTGGGCGCCGAGCGGGCGAATGATTTCGACCACTTGTTTGTGCAGTGGGAGAAACAACTCAATATCATCCCGGGACCGGGGACTGCCGGTCCGCACTCCGCGTGGTCCGAGCGCCTGGCCACGGTGAAGAGCCCGGAGGACCTGGAAGCCATCGCCCTCGACCTCCAACATGCGGAACGGGAAACAAACAACGAACGCGACCCGAATTTTCCGCGTGGCCTGGACGGGCAATTGAATGCCCTCGCGGCGGCGTGGAGCAGCCACAACCCCACCCTCATCATGGCGGGAAATCCGGGTTACGATTCCGGTTCCTCGGGCGGGATCTATAGCCAGCAGATCAACCACCTCCGGGAGCGCATTGAGCGCGATGTATTGAGCCATACCTTGCACGCTCCCGAGTTGTTGAAGCCGCCGCTCGCCGATCAACCGCTCAATACCGCCGTGGACGCGCTCGCCCAGAACCTCTCGGACGCCCACGAATGGCGCCGCCTCCTCACGCTCCTGGAACAGCGCGCCATTCGACTCCCGGGTCAGGAAAGCGCCACCACGGCACCGGACGACGCCGTCACTGCCGTACGCTCTTATCTCGCGGGTCAGAACTTCGAGCTGGCCGAGCAATGGAGCGATGCCATCGTCGCTTACAAGACGGTCTTGTCCTCCGCCGCGGAGCTTGGACCGATCAAGGATGCCGCGGAACGGCTTAAGGTGCTGATTAAGGAACATCCGGCAGTCCTCGGGACCCGAAAAACCCCAGCCACCCCGACACCCGGGCGCAAAAGCCCGCGGCATTAAAAGGCGGCCATGATCACGAGACCGCGGAAAAGCCGTCGAGCCGCTCAATCATGCCAGGCCATCCTCGCCGGTCCCCCGTCCGGGTTTCGCACTCCGCCTTATTTCCTCACTGGTGTTTTGCTCTTCGTCTGGCTGGTTCGCGGAATCCACGCCCAGGAGGACGATGACCGGGCCCAGTTCGCCATTGACTTGGAAGCCGTTGCCGACGCGCGGCCCCAAGG
>Ga0206812_1054_pt1 | contig 28824 bp, 23 predicted proteins | sample Alteio_BWOrgCont_54_FD_152912 | JGI IMG/M metagenome (GOLD analysis project Ga0206812, IMG submission 152912) | Enriched cells from forest soil in Barre Woods Harvard Forest LTER site, Petersham, Massachusetts, United States -... | ecosystem: Environmental > Terrestrial > Soil > Temperate forest >... | reverse complement strand
CGCTTAAGCTCAGGGATGATGATATTGTTCACATTTGCAGCCTGGTAGATTTCGCAACTACCAAAACCGAGCTTGGCGCGATCTTTCGCGATAAAGAGCATCCGAATTTTAAGCCCTGCGGCGACCAACTGCTGCGTAATTTCCTGAACGGGCTGATTGTTTACAAGCGTGGGCCGATGGAGAGAAAACCAGCTCAAAAGGAGCAGGGCGAGTAAATGCTGGATATTTTATTCAGGGACGAACACCTGATCGCTATTAACAAACCGCACGGGTTACTGGTACACCGCTCATCCATAGCTGCCGATGTTGAAGAGTTTGCCCTGCAATTACTGCGCGACCAAACAGGACAGTGGGTAAACCCGGTACACCGTCTCGACCGCAAAACAGGTGGTGTGCTGTTATTTGCGTTTAATAAGCAGATTGAGGCCGCCATGCAAAAGCAATTTGCAGAAAACCTTGTGAAAAAGAAATACCTGGCCATCGTACGCGGCTACACCCCCGACCAGGAAGATATCGATTACCCATTAAGAAAAGAAAACGGCACGTTACAGGAGGCATTTACCTCGTACCGTACTTTAAAACAGGCGGAATTGGACATTCCTCTTGGTAATCATCCATCATCAAGGTATTCATTGGTGGAAGCTACGCCTTCAACCGGGCGCATGCACCAATTAAGAAAGCATTTCAGCCACATCTTTCACCCCATCATCGGCGACCGTACACATGGCTGCAATAAGCAAAACAGGCTATTTAAAGAGAAGTGGCAGATGGATACGATGTTGCTGCATGCTTCATCAGTAACCTTTAACCATCCCATCACAAATGAAATTTTGGTTATTGAAGCGCCTTTGCAGGAAGAGTTTTTGAGGGTGATGGAGTTGATGGAATGGTAGCCTACATGCACAAGGGACTAATGCCCCGGCCCTTCCTTCTGTATCAACTTATATCTGCCGCTTTTTATCAACCTTTCCTGCTCGGCAGAAAAAGGCACCCTACCTCCAAAATCCTGCACCCAGTAGTGATTAACTTCGGCAACGCCGATCTCTTTAAAGGCAGGGTTCATCAGGTTTCTGCAATGCCCCGGGCTTTTCAGCCAGCCGTCCATTACTTCGGCTATAGTCATTTGTCCCTGTGCTATGTTCTCGCCTACAGTATAGTTTTTATATCCTTTATAATCGTATCCAATAGCAATAGCACGATCTGACATGCTGCGCCCATCCTTACTGGTATGGCTGAAATAGCTAAGATTAGACATATCCTGTGCATGTTCCTGTGCGGCATCTTCTAACTGATTATTCCATATTATAGGCGGGGCAGGCGGCATATAGACATTCCCGCAGTTGCATCCTTTTTGCCTTGCCAAATTGATACGCTCTAAAAACTCTTTTTTAAACTGTCTTTCGTTATGTTGGGGAGGGTAAACAGGGATACAGGACAAAAAAATGAGCAATACGCCAATTGCTCCCAAATAGAATATTTTCATATCAGTAAGACGTTTAATTGAAAGCTTAGTTTAATCAATTTTATTACTTGAAATGAGTAATATATCAGTGATTGTGTTTAGTTCTTGCCCGCCAAAAACCAGGGCGTTTGCGCTTGTACAGCAAAAACAAGATCAGGGAAATCAGTATGACGATAATTAATAAGATTACAACGAAGCTATTTTTTTGGAAAAGCTGCTTCTGTAAGGCTTTCTGCTGCTGATCGTATAAAGTTTTTTTTTGACCTGCATTTCAGAGTCATTACTATTTATTTCGGCCATTAACCGGGCTTCTTCATCCCTTTTTATACTGTCGTCAATTGCATGGGATCTTTTTAGTGCAGCATCGGCTTTTGGATAATTTTTAGTCTTATTGTAATACAAGGCATAGTTTAACTGGACTTTGGATTCCAATTGAGGATAATGATTTTTAGAAGATAATGTAAGGGCCTCATTCAAATCAGCCAGGGCCAGGTTATAATCTTTAATATCTGTTTTTATAGATGCCAGTTCGAGCAGGGAAGTGATGATATTTGGATTGTCATTTTTAGCACGTGACAGCGTATTTGACTGTAATATAAACCATTTAGCCTGCGGATACTTGTGCTGTGCATGATATATTTTAGTTAGCTTATCAAAGCTAAGCCTAAGACCAATGGTATCATTATACTTTGCGTAGAGGTGAATTGCCGTTATCGTATTGCTGATGGCTGCGTTCTGATAGGCCAACCGTGTTTTTTTATTAGCTACCGTATCATGTTTTAAATATTCGGTGGCTATCTGTGTATATAAAGGAGCTTTAAGTGAATCTTTGGTAGTTTTCAATTGCAGCCTCAGGCTGTCAATGCTGTTTTTGGTGAGTTGGAAACGACGCTTTAAACTGTCGGTATCATCACCGGCAGCAAAAAGTTTGCATGAACAAAGTATAAATAGAATAAAAGGTACCAGTTTCTTCATATTAGATAACACATAGGATATTGAAATGCTTTAATGTTATATCAAACTCCATACCTCAATGTTTACGAAGTATATTTAGATTGGTTTTTAATGATAATACTTGGTTCAAACAGTAATATGGGGAAAAAATAAAATCATTCTGTGTGTTTTTTATAATATATAAACCTTTATTAGTATGGTAATTAGTACAATAAATTCCCCAAATACATTATTTCACCAGGTTTTCATAATTATCGATAAACCTGGTGAACCACGCTGATCTTGAATAAATAAGATTAAACAGAGTGATACCGGTTATAGCGCACAATATGCCTGCAAGCACATCCACAATGTAATGATGGCTTGCATAAACTGCAGAAAACCAAATCCCAACCATCACCAGCCCAAAAAACATATTAACCAGGCCCAGCCTGTTTTTTAATCCGTAGTATAAAACGATCACCGGGTAGGAGGAATGTAATGACGGCATAGCCGCAAAAACATTTGATCCTTTGGCATAAATAGATTTAAATATGCCAGCATGGAAGTAATTATCGAACCGGGCTAACCCGGCTGTATTCCCCGGCGTACCAGGATGAAAAACGAAGCCATTAAGCTGAACATACCAGGGCGGAGCAGCAGGGTAGAGGTAATACACCACAAACCCTAATAAATTAACCAAAACAAATGTCAACGAAAATAACAGGAACTGTCTCCTGTTTTTAAAGAACAGGAATGCGGCAAAGGCCAACGGTACAGGTATCCAGCATAAATAAAATATGCCCGAAATGATATCTAAAAATGTAATGGAGTTTAATTTCCAATATTCATTCGGGGTTACTATTTTATTCTGAAAATGGATACCAAAAAGGTGCTTTTCGAAATTATAAAGGTCGGCAATGTGAACAGTATTGTAATTATAATTAGGGAAGGCCTTCATATAATCAAAAATGATCCAGTAGACGATGAATATGGAAAACCCGAGTATGAACTTGCGGGTAATGGCCGACAGGTAATAAAGCGTATTGAAGATGAGTATTAAAACAACCTGGTCGGATTTAAAGCCGACGAGCCACCAGGATATAAGCAAATAAGCTATTGATATCAGCGAAACAACAGTTACCGATCGTAAGCTAATTGTACTACCATGGCCGGTACCATCGTTCATGCCTATTTTTTAATAAAATCTGAACGGAATATCTTGTCCCAAAAAGGGGAGCTTACACCGTATCCCTTATCAGGATCCTGGTAATGATGCAGCATGTGGTGCTGTTTGATCTTTTTCCAGATCGCGCCTTTAAAATTAAAATGGTGTATAGCGTAGTGCGATATATCATAAAACAGGTACCCAAGTATAAATCCGGGGAAAAACCCGAAAATATCATTAACGGGCAAAATGGCTTTAAACAAAAAATAGAAAATTGTAGCCAGAGGAATGCTTACAGAGGGTGGTAATACCAAACGTTTGGCATCACTTGGATAATCATGATGCACACCATGGAATATGAAATGCATCCTTTGTGCCCAGGGCTTATCGGGTGGTGCATAATGGAATACAAACCGGTGCATAATGTATTCAACAAATGACCAGATAAATATGCCGAGCAGGAATAATTCAAAGAAAGTGAGCAGGGGAATATGTACATCAAACAAAGCCTTGTATGTGCAAAACAATATTACCGGCATAAATATAAATATAGGTACAGTAAAGTGTACCTTTGACAACACTTCTAAAAGATCGCTTTTAAACATTCTCACAGACTCCTGTGAATTCGATACATAATTCTTTTTCATAACATCAATCAGGGTTTAAAACGTTCAACAATTTCTCTGCCTGTTATCTGATCGGTACCTTTTACTTCCACGTAGGTAACGTTTGGAAGCCAGAAGGAACCACCGTCAATTTTAACAAATATCCGGTTTAGTAAAATTTGCTTTTGTGCAATTAACGCGAAGATATGATATTTTCCGTCTGCCGACTTCATTAAAGTAAGCGGAAATTTTTTGTATGACACAAATCTGATATCATAATTACCATTATTCAACGCCTTCTCCGTTAAGCCATAAGCAAATTTACGTTGAATATAGCTTAAATCCTCTTTTTGTCCTTTTTCGGCATATCTTATCCAGTAAGGCTTTACAGGTTCTGCGGCATCCAGCTTGCCATTACTCCCAAAATTCAAATCGTAAACTATGGTGTTTGTATTCGATGTACGTTGTACATAGAACAATAGATTTGCATTTATGGGTGGTACCGGGTAAGCGTTTTTAAATCTGGACAAATGCCCGGCAGAATCAATTTCGGCATGTTTGACTTTTACACCGGCATTAGTAAAAGCAAATGAAGAAGTATAAAAGAACAGGAGTATGAAAGTTAATCGCATTAAAATAAAATTATTATCTGCCCTGTTGTTCCAGGGATTTTTTAGCATCCATTAATCTGTTAAAAGCAGTTACGTTAGTTGAAATAGCAAGAAAAACAATTGGGAAAGTAAAAATGGACATGGTCTCGAACACATGGAATTTGATGCCCGGGATATATAGTTTATAGTTACCACCGATATATAAGGAAGCTACACCGCACATCATGGCAAAAAACCCAAGGGTGATCACTCTTTCAGGTCGTTGCATTAAACCACCTTTACATTCAACACCCAAGCCCTCGGCACGCGCCCTTACATAACTCACCATCATGGAACCTATTAATGCGATAAACGCGAAAATAGAGCTCAAAAAATAATGGTGCCCAACAAGGTAATAACAGATGCCTAAAAACATGATCAGTTCGCTGTAGCGATCAAGCACGGAATCATATAAGGCGCCAAAGGTAGATTTCATGTTACCCAATCTGGCTACCTGGCCATCCAGCATATCAAACAAGCCAGCGAACAGGATCAACGCGCCTGCCCAGCCAACATAGGTAAGATCGCCACGGTTACCCTCTTCGGCGCCAATGATAAATATGACAGCTACGCCAACATTAAGTAAAAAGCCGATAGAGGTAACGATGTTGGGAGTAAGCCCAACTTTGATCAAAAGCTTAACAAACGGGTCAATAACCCTATATATCCCTAATTGGAGATTGGTACGTAATGATGTTTGCTGTTCCATATTGCAATAAGCTTTGTTATACAAATTTAGTTAAAAATTAAAATCGCCCCTAATACGAATACCTAATTTAGCAATATCAGGATCGTTCAGATAATTAAACCTCTTCACCAAATCTACCCTAAAAAATTTAAAAATATTCTCTATACCAATACTTCCTTCAATGTAAGGTGTTCCGTTCATGATATAAGTAACGGGTCTGCCATCAGCAGCAACAGGGAATTGGTATAACGAGGGGTGCAACGTGGGGTTATTTTCATTAGTAACACCACCCCATAAAGCTTTAGCCGAAATAACCTCGCGCCACTTTAATTTCTTGAACAAAGGTATTTTATTGAAAAAGAAACCATTGAAATGCTGATCTAAGTTAAGGCTTTCATAGTGATCATTCGCAAACTCCAAAAAGTTCATTAAGTTGTATGAATCAACCTGGTAGGCGTAAGTCTGGTTAGCACGTGGTATGGTAAGCAGGGGATAAGGTACCTGCCCAAATATCTTTCCGGCTTCAAACGTTGCATCGGCATAACCAAGTTGAGAGAAAAAGAAATGCTTATCAACCCGCAGGTGAAGACTTTTATAATTATACTCGCTGCCTAATACATTTTTTAAACCCATTGTATAGTCAAGCGCAATAACAGGGTATTTACTTAGTATAGGGATACGGTATATTTTGCCCTGGTAAAATTGTTCGTGTGGCGCATAGCGCAATCCTACGGTAGCCTCGGTTGTAGTTAAATTGGTAACATTATGCGGAACCCCATTTACTTCATTAATAAATTCCAGTGTGCCGGCAGGTGATTGTATCCAGTTTTTTAAACCGAAGCTGTACGAAAAATGGCTTTCATACTCGTGCACATAATCCAGCCGGTAAAAATAATTGTATAAATACTTATTGTTTTCACCGCGCTTAAAGGAAAGCAGGAAATTATCCTCCTGTACAAATTGCAGTGCCGCACCCGGTATTTTAGTATCCCGCTGAAAACTTGCCCGTATGTAGTTCTGAGGGAACCTATAAATGGATTTATCATTGAGTGAATAGGTGGCGCTTAAAAAACCTTTCCATTTCTGATCTTTAAAACCATACGCGGCATAAGTTTCAAAATAATACCGCTTGCTTAATTCAGGTGTTGTCCGGCCCCCGACTCTTAGCCTCAAACCCTCTATCGGGTTAAAACTATAAAAAGTATTGGCAGGACCTACTTCAAACGGGCCAAATGATTTATAACCAGCTAATACCAGCGTTAAAATATCCATGGTTCGCCTGTACGCCGGGATAGTCTTTAAAGTATCAATGTTGTGATAAACTTTTGATTCGGCCCTGCTCAGCGTATCCAACCGGTTTTGAGCCCAGAATTGATCACTCCTATGCTTGTAATCATCATTGATCACCACAGCCGGGCCATCATAAGTGGTATCGGCTAATGCTTTATTTACCTGGTAATCCTTAAAGGTAATTGTCCTTATACCAACGAAGCCCCCTTTTTTATTTTTCGTCAAGCCAAAATCAGCAAGTATGGTGCTTTTGCTTAAATGGTAGCGATTGTCTGGGTTTTGTTCAAACTCCAGGCTAACATGCATTGAGTTAACAAAATTCAGATTGATATTCTTATTAATACCAAGCTCTGCTTTTTGTACAGCGTAATTACCATCAAGCGTAACGTATATCTTCCCCTCAAAAAGTTGATCAGTGGTATTACGGGGAGTGAAACTTAGTTCAACCACTTTGGTGTTATTTACAACAACTGTATCCGTAATAAAAAATTTATAAAAGGAAGGAGCATTATTAGAGATAGGGCTCAAAAACATAACAGATACGAGAAAAATATTGTTCGTGTAAATGTCAACATCATAATAAAGGTGTTTAAAGTATTGACCTAAACCCTCATTATCAATATAGCTACCAAAGTTTACGCTCTTTTCTCCTAATTCAACAACCTTCTTTTTTTCAGGGCTCTTGCGGTAATAGTTCAGGCTCAGTTTTTCATCGAGGTATATAGGCAGTAATGATTTGCCAGGTATCAATGTGCTATCCCTGTTATCAAGCAGGAATTTATATTTTCTAAAAAATTTTCTGTCAGATAAAGTAGGGGAGACATTACTCAAAGAGAACTGCATTTTATCGTACTCTTTATATTGCACATAACTATAGCTTTCCGGTCGGTTTTGATCTTTGTGGGCTATCACCTGCCTGATTAATTCAACTGCCGGATTGTCTTTATTCCGGTATCTTATCTTTTTACCAGATGTAATAATAACCTCGTTAAGTTGTTGTGCTGCAGGAACAAGATGAATATTTATAACTTGGTTTGTGTTTGGTACAATATTCAAGACTACAGTTTTATATCCCTCATAAGTTACTTTTATTTGGCTATAAGGCTGGGTAGATTGAATAACATATTCACCCTGGTCATTAGAAGTAATGCCAATGGTACTGTTTAAAAAAGAAACATTTACAAAAGGAAGCGTTTGTTTCGTTTTTGCGTCCGTAACAACACCGCTCACCTTTGTAACCTGAGCAAATGTTAATGAGGAAGCAAAAAGAAATAATGTTAAAACAAATAGCTTTATATAAATAGTTTTACAATTCATGTGCCTAATGCAATTACGCGAATACAAACTCATTTTGCTTTGAATAATTGTAAAACGTATCTATTATTGATACAATTACCTTGGAAATTACGTGATATGGCACCATTCAGTTGGTATAAATAATATTTACTAACTATTAATGGTGATTATTATTTTAATATCAGCGATCTTCACCCGTAATTTTTCTTCTACTTTTTAACCTTTTGCCTTATCCGACTAATTGTTTAAGCAAAAGTTTAGCATGTTTATATTACCCCGCAAAAATAGAAAAATTTCGTGCAGACTATTGTGGTCAAAAAGTCAAAATTAATCAATCGATTAATAAAAAAATTAACTTCTATACAGATTTAGAATAAGCGAAACCACAAAACACCTTGCAATATTAAATTGGCGTAGATACCGGCCAGAACATCGTCAAGCATAATACCCCATCCACCGGGAAGTTTTTCCAGTTTTTTGATAAAAAGTGGTTTAACAATATCGAAAAAGCGGAATAAAATTAAAGCAGATACTACATATTTAATAGTCACCGGAACCAGGAGCAAGCTGATACACATCCCGGCAACCTCATCAATAACAACACGCGCGGGATCTTTGCCCCATATTTTGGAGACAACATTTGACGACCAAATGCCAATTGCAGTTATTAGTATAGTAATTAATAAGGATGGTATAAATTGATAGTTATCATGCCATGCCAGGTACCAACAAACAGAGCAGGCAACGGCTGCTACCGTGCCTGCTCCTTTACCTATGTAGCCAATACCCAGGCTTGTGGAAATTAACTTATGAAACAGCATTATAACGCTTCAACCAGGTCCTGGTAATAATCTAAGCCCAGGTGAGTGATCAAATCCTCACCCATCATATGGCGCAGCGTATTTTGCAATTTCATTAATTGCTTGAATATATCGTTTTCGGGGTGCAGACCCGGAGCTGTTTGTGGCGATTTAAGATAGAATGACAACCATTCCTGTACACCGCTCATTTGTGCCCTTTTTGCAAGGTCGCTGAACAAAGCCAGATCCAATGCGATAGGAGCAGCTAAAATCGAGTCGCGGCAAAGGAAATTGATCTTGATCTGCATTTTGTAGCCTAACCAGCCAAAAATATCAATGTTATCCCAGCTTTCTTTATTATCGCCATGTGGCGGGTAATAATCGATACGTATTTTATGATACAGGTCGCCGTATAATTCAGGATTATCCTCGGGTTTGAAAATATCTTCCAATACGCCCAGTTTTGAAACTTCTTTGGTTTTGAAATTATCCGGATCATCCAATACCAATCCATCGCGGTTACCTAATATATTGGTCGAAAACCAACCTCTAACTCCCAGTGAGCGCGCAGCTAAACCTGGTGCCAATATGGTTTTCATTAGGGTTTGCCCGGTTTTAAAGTCCTTACCAGCGATAGGAGTTTCGGTTAATTTGGAAAGTTCAACCATAGCAGGGATATCAACCGTTAAATTTGGTGCTCCATTTGCAAATGGGATACCCATTTTTAAAGCAGAATATGCATAGATCATACTTGGTGATATGCGTTTGTCATCATCTAATAACGCTTGCTCGAATTTTGCAAGGGTTTGATGAATTTCCGATGCTTCGTAGTATATTTCGGTTGAGCCGCACCATACCAAAACTATCCTGCTGCAATTATTTTTTTCTTTGAAGTTTTTTATATCAGCCATCACCTGTTGGGCCAGTTCATATCTTGTACCGGTTTTAACATTAGTAGCAATCAGGTTTTTCGCATAGTTTTGATCAAAAGCAGCTTTCATAGGCACTACCACTTCTAACTCAGGCTTTATAGCATTCAACAGACCAGGCTCAAGCACTTTGGCTTTCATGGCTGCCTCATAAACGTTATCTTCATAAACATCCCACCCGCCGAAAACGATATCTTTAAAATCGGCAATTGGTACAAAATCCTTGATTTTGGGATGGCGGTTCTCAGTCCTTTTGCCCAAACGAATATGTCCCATCTGAGTAAGTGAGCCAATTGGTTGTGATAACCCTTTTTTCACGGCTTCAACACCGGCAATTAATGTAGTAGCTACTGCGCCTAAACCAGGGATCAAAATGCCCAATTTACCTTCAGCAGGTTGAATGTTGCTTTTCATGTTCTATTTTTTCGTGTTATTAATATTCTGACATTAGCCATGTGTTGCTAATGGATAGCTCAAAGGAATACATTTTTTACCAAAGCTATACATCAATTTTGTAAAGTTGACCAAAATATGAAATATGTCAGTTTTTTGATTTGTGACATTCATTTTTGCTGGCCAATTTATGTTGTAATGATATCGATGTTTAAAATACATTTTAGGGGTTAAATCATATTTTAAATAGCTTTTTCGTATATCCTGTATTTTTTATATGGATCGCCATTAATAGCTTTGATAGCTTCATTAATAAGCGTGTTGTTTTCTAATGTCCAACCCGCCTCTGCATGTGTAAAGCCTTTTCTTTTATACTCCCTTATAATGGTACCATACAAGCAAGCCTCGATACCCATTTTACGATACCCGTCAATAACGCCAAGCGCATAAATACGAATGCTTTTGATCTTGCTTTTATTCATCAGTATTTTAAAAATACCTGTAGGCAGCAACCTGCCTCTTTTTACTTTTTGCAATACCTCGTTAAAGTTGGGCAGCGCCAAACCGAAACCCACCAGTTTGCCATTCTGCTCGGCAACAAGCGCAAAATCAGTATCCAATATCAATTTAAGATCCTTTGCCAAATGGTTAAATTCATCATCGGTTAAAGGCACAAAACCGCTATTCTGGTCCCAGGCCGAGTTATAAACTTCCCTGAGAGCGGCAGCTTCTTTCGTGAAATTTTTCAGATTGACCTTACGGATAATAATATTATTGCGCTTTAAACGCTCCTGCAGTGCAGTTAAAAGCCTTACCGATCTATCATCATAGCTGTCGCCTTCCCAATGCCAGGCTATCAGGTCTATTTGTTTTGAAAAACCTGCTTTTTCGATCAGATCCGCATAGTAGGGGGCATTATAGGTCATCATCAATACCGGGGGGCTGTCAAAACCCTGTATTAATAATCCCGATGCTTCGTTAGTAGAGAAGTTAACCGGGCCAATAAATTTATCTTTAATTCCTTTATCCTTTAACCATTTGGCAGCTTCAGTAAAAAGCATGTTTGCCACTTCCTGGTCGTTTATACAATCAAAGAAGCCCCAAAAGCCATCATTGGCATGATTGAACTTATTATGATTTGTATTTAATATAGCGGCAATGCGCCCCACTATTTTATCATCATCATAAGCTAAAAATGTTTGTAATGAGGAGTGCTTGTGAAAAGGATGGGTAGTAAGTAAATCTCTTTGTGCGATAAATAATTCCGGAACGTAGTTGGGATCGCCCTCATAAAGATCATGAGGGAAATCAATAAATTTAGCCAGGTCCTTTTTAGAACTGACCGGAATTATTTTTCTCATTAGGATATTAGATTCTAAGTGGTGATAAAACTATCACCCCGGAAACCAGGATGATAATTTTATATGTTTTCGTTGACTGTTGTTACGCCAACTTCTTTAAATGCTTTTGATATTTTGTCTATCGCCTCTTCAATCTGGCTAAATGTGTGGGTTGCCATCAATGAAAAACGTAATAGGGAAGCATCGGATGGAACGGCCGGTGATACAACAGGGTTGACAAATACACCGGCATTTTGCAGGTATTTTGTAACCAGGAAGGTTTTATCGTTATCACGCACGTATATTGGAAAAATAGGGCTTTCGGTAGGGCCGAGGTCAAACCCCTCTTCAACCAGTAGTTTATGTGCATATTGCCTGTTTTCCCATAGTTTAGCTATTCGTTCAGGCTCTGCTTCTATTAAGTCAAGAGCGGCTATAACGCTGGCAACAGCAGCAGGAGGCATACTGGCGCTAAAGATCAACGAGCGTGCGCGATGCTTTAAATAATCAATAGTTATACTATCGGCGGCTATAAAACCACCAAGGGATGCCAGGGATTTACTGAATGTACCCATGATCAGGTCAACATCATCTGTTAAACCAAAATGGGAAGCAGTGCCTGCACCATTAACACCGATAACACCAAGGCTATGGGCATCATCAACCATAATATTGGCACCAAATTCATCAGCTAACTCAACAATTTCCGGAAGTTTTACAATATCACCTTCCATGCTGAATATCCCATCAACAACAATAAGTTTAACAGCTTCTTCTGGTAAGATGCTAAGCTTGCGCCTAAGATCAGCCATATCATTATGGGCATATTTGATCACTTTTGAAAATGAAAGACGGCTGCCATCTATTAATGAGGCGTGATCATACTCGTCGAGTATCAAATAGTCATTTCGGCCGGTAATGCATGATAGTACGCCCAGATTTACCTGGAAACCTGTGCTAAAAAGAACAGCGGCTTCCTTGCCTACATATTTTGCGAGCCTGTGCTCCAATTCAACATGAATGTCAAGCGTACCGTTCAAAAATCTTGATCCGGCGCAGCCTGTACCATATTTATCAATCGCTTTTTTAGAAGCTTCTTTAATTTTAGGATGACTTGTTAACCCAAGATAAGAGTTTGACCCGAACATTAACACGCGCTTCCCATCAATTATAACCTCCGTGTCCTGCCCGGATTCAATAGGCCTGAAATAAGGGTAAACTCCCTTTTCCCTAACCATTTCTGCGTCTCTAAACAACGCAATTTTATCATGTAGTTTTTTACCCATTTATGAACCCTGTTTTAATTTTTTGTAAAAATCTAATGAACAAGTTTATAACTTCTGCATTAGATAACTGATAATGTTTACATTACACTTTACGGCATAATGTAAATTCTCGTAAGGCAAATTAATTAAAATTTTTATTTAATTCATGTCACATTTTTTCATTTTTTTATAAAAAGCATAAAAAATGTGTTTCAAGTAAGTGGTTTATTGGTGTTTACGTAAAAATATTGTTGCTTATTTTCTTTTACTCGTAATTCTTCATAATTAGCATAGTTCTGTAAATTTATTAAAATTAGTAGGAACCATTCTCATTAAATCACGTTATTTGGGTGCTTCTTTACTCTGCTTTATGAAAAAAATACGCTACTTATCAATAAGCTTTATTTTATTTTTTCCCTTATTTATCAAGGCGCAAACAAATAACGATACGTTGGCAAAGATAGTTACTTTAAAACAATGTGTTGATTTTGCTTTGCACAACCAACCCGTAGTAAAGCAGGCTGCTATTGATGAAGCAATAAATGAGCGTAATATTAGTGTAAGCCTTTCGGCCTGGCTTCCCCAGGTGAGCGGCTCAGGTTTGTATGATTATTATTTTAAGGGCAGCCCGGTGGCTAATACCGGCAGCGCAGCCCTTCCAAATAGCAGTGGCAATATCAATAATTTTTCGACATTGGGCCTGCAGGCCACCCAGGTTATTTATAACAACGACGTTTTGCAAGCAGCAAAAGCAGCAAAATATTCGCGCCTGTATTATAAAGAAAATACTACAAGCAGCCAGATCAACGTGGTATCTGATGTGAGCAAGGCGTTTTTTGATGTTCTTTTGTCGCAAAAACAGCTTGATATTTTGAATGAGGATATAGTAAGGCTGCAAAGAAGCCTTAAAGATGCTTATTCCCGGTACCAGGCAGGGGTGGTTGATAAAACTGATTATAAGCAGGCTACTATTGCACTAAACAACTCACTGGCATCACGTAAGCAAACAGCAGAAGCTATAAAAAGTAAGTTGGCCTATCTGAAGCAGATCATGGGATTTAATCCCAATAGCACCCTGACCTTGTCATATGATTCTACCCGATATGAAAGCGAGGCTGTTATTGATACCAACCAGCAATTGAATGTTAATAACAGGATAGAATATCAATTATTGCAAACCCAGAAAAATTTACAGAATATAAATGTGAACTATTATAAATGGGGATTTTTACCGTCCGTATCAGCCACCGCTAATTATAATATGGTTTATTTAAGTAACAGCTTTTCTAACCTTTATAATAACAATTTCCCAAATGCTTATGCAGGGCTTACTTTGGCGCTGCCGATTTTCCAGGGAGGTAAGCGGTTGCAGAATTTGAGCAAAGCACGGCTGGAGGTTGATCGTGCTGATCTGGATATTGTTAACTCGCGCAATACGATTAATACTGAATATGTGCAGGCTCTTGCAAGCTATAAGGGAAACTTTACGAACTGGCAATTCCTTAAACAAAATGTTGACCTTGCTAAAGATGTATATCATGTAGTAAGCTTACAATACAGGGAGGGTATAAAAACTTATCTTGATGTTATTGTAGCCCAATCTGATCTGAGGACTGCCGAACTTAATTATTATAACGCTCTGTTTCAGTTGTTATCGAGCAAAATTGATCTGGAGAAAGCATTAGGCACTTTAACTGTACAATGAATTTGAATATCACAACATGAAGAACCGATACCTATTTTTAATTGGCCCCTTAGCTGTTTTATGCTGGACATCATGCGGAAAACCAGCTAAACAAAATACAGCATTACCACCCACACCGGTAAGCGTTACCGAAGCTAAAAAAGCAGAAGCTATTTATTATGATCAATACCAGGGATCGGTGGTAGCTCTTAACACCGTGGAATTACGCAGTGAGGTTTCCGGGTTTATTACCGGGATATTCTTTAAAGAAGGGGAGGTGGTGACAAAGGGTAAAGAATTGTATGAGATCGACCGCCGTAAATATATTGCGGCTTATGACCAGGCGGTTGCCAATTTATCAAGCGCTGAAGCTAACCTGGTAAAAGCTCAAAAAGATGTTGACCGGTATAATTTTCTGCTAAAGCAGGACGCGGTGGCCCGGCAAACTGTTGACCAGGCCGTTGCTGCTTATGAAACCAACAAAAGCCAGGTTGCAGTAGCGAAGGCTGGTGTACTTTCTGCAAAAACCGATCTGTCGTATTCTGTTATAGCGGCACCATTTACCGGGCGTATCGGAATTTCGCAGGTAAAACTCGGAGCACAGGTTACACCTGGTACAACACTGCTTAATACGATATCAAGCGAACACCCTATAGCAGTTGATATGGTGATCAATGAGCAGGATATCAATCGTTTTTATGATCTGCAAAAAAAGAGCACCGATTCAACCTTTAAACTCCAATTGTCTGATGGTATTACTACTTATAACAAGCCCGGTAAAATATTGGCAATTGATAGGGGTGTTAATAACCAAACCGGTACTATTAAGGTAAGAATACAATTCCCAAATGAAGATGATGTACTTAAAGACGGAATGAGCTGCGTGATAAAAGTGTTGAATGGACAATCTGGCAACAGGATCATTATCCCAACTAAAGCAGTGAGTGAGCAAATGGGCGAGAATTTTGTTTTTGTAAGCCTTGATACCATTGCTAAACAGCATAAAGTAACATTAGGGCCGCATATAGGGAATAATGTGGTGGTTTTGGATGGCTTACAGGAAGGCGATAAAGTGATAACTGATGGTTTTCAGCGTTTACGCGATGGCGGCAAAATAACATTAGGTAATCCATCGGCACAAAAAGCTTCGGGGCAAGCAAAGCAAGGAAAATAACACAGGCTTTTCTAAAAGATTTAAAAGAATGATCGCAGATACCTTTATACGAAGACCGGTTACAGCCATTGTTATTTCATTGGTAATAGTTGTAGTTGGTATATTATCCATCAATAATCTGGCGATAGGACAATACCCTGAAATTACGCCACCCACAGTAAACATTAGCACCTCATATATCGGTGCAGATGCTTTAACAGTTGAACAAACCGTAGCAACACCAATAGAAGTGCAGGTTAATGGTACACCCGGTATGACCTATCTGCAAAGTAACAGTACCAGCAACGGACAGATGAGCATGACAGTTAATTTTGAGGTGGGTACAGATATTAATGTTGCTGCACTGGATGTGCAAAACAGGGTAGGTATTGCCACGCCAACTTTACCACAGGACGTACAGAGGCTGGGTATTACTACACGTAAACGCAACCCAAGTATTTTGATGCTGGTAGCCATCTATGCCCCCAACGGAACGCATAATGTCCCATTTTTGGATAATTATACAAATGTTTTTGTACGAGATGCGCTATTGCGTGCAAAAGGTGTGGGTGATGTGTTTACCCGGGCTGATGATTTCAGTATGCGCATATGGCTTAAACCAGATAAATTGGCCTCATTAGGAATGACAGCGGCAGATGTGACCAATGCCATCCAGGAACAGAATGCACAGATAGCGGCAGGGTCTGTCGGTTCAACCCCGCAAGAAAAGACACAAAGTTTTGAATATTCTATAATAGCTAATGGCAGATTATCAACGCCTGAGGAATTTGGCAACATTATTGTAAGAACTCAGCCCAACAATGGATCAGTTGTACATTTAAAGGATGTGGCCAGGGTTGAATTAGGCAAATTCAACTACGCCGGAAATTCATTTGTTGATGGCAAAAGAGCATCGTACCTGTTGGTTTACCAGGCACCTAATAGCAATGCTTTGGAAACTGCCGAAAGTGTGTATGCTACTATGGACCAACTTAAAAAAACATTCCCTGTGGATGTGGATTATGTTGTTCCGTTTGAATCAGTAACCGTAGTAAAAGTATCCGTGCATGAAGTAGTGGTTACACTGTTAATTGCATTAGTGCTTGTAATTGTAGTTGTGTTTCTTTTCCTGCAAAGCTGGCGAACAACACTTATACCTGTATTAGCCATACCTGTATCTATTATTGGGACATTTATATTCTTTATTCCATTGCATTTTACTATTAATACATTAACCCTGTTTGGTTTTGTATTAGCGATAGGTATAGTTGTGGACGATGCTATTGTGGTAGTAGAGGCCGTACAGCATTATATGGACGAGGATGGTATGTCTCCAAAAGAGGCCACCATTCATGCGATGAAGGATATATCAGCTCCGGTAATTGCTATTGCATTAATATTGGCAGCTGTTTTTGTGCCGGTAGGCTTTATACCCGGTATAGTGGGCCGTCTTTACCAGCAGTTCGCAATCACAATCGCGATATCAGTATTGATCTCGGCTTTTGTTGCACTTTCATTAACCCCGGCGCTTTGTACCTTATTATTGCGCCCACATAAAATTGATGATAAATCAAAAGGGTTGAATAGATTCTTTTTTTGGTTTAATGAGTGGTTTGGCAGGGTTACAGGCAGGTACAGGAATACGGTGGATAAGGGTATAAAGAATTCAAAATTCATCATCATATTATTAGTGTGTATCATTGTAGGAGCCATTTTATTATTCAGAAATAAGCCAACCGGTTTTATCCCTACAGAAGATGATGGCCGTATTTATGTAACTTATGATCTGCCCGAAGCATCATCAACACAAAGAAGCGTTACCCGTTTGCACGAGATGATGAAAACACTTGACAGTATACCGGAAATTGGCCATTATGCAGCATTAGGTGGATTAAACGCGGTAAGTTTTGCAAGCAAGTCTAACAGTGGAACCATATTTTGTCAGCTTAAGCCATGGGATCAACGCCCGGGCGATGCACACCAGGTTTTTGCCGTTGTTGCTAAAATACAAAAGGCATTTGGGAGGTACAAGGAAGCAAACGTGGTTGTAATTCCACCGCCTGCTATACCGGGTTTAGGAAGTACAGCTGGTTTCTCGTTTATATTAGAACAAAAACAAGCTGGTGGTGATATTGCTACTTTTGAAAAAGTACTTCGCAATTTCATTGCTGAAGTAGGCAAGAGAAGGGAAATATCAAAGGCATTTTCATTTTTTACTGCCCGCACACCCGCTTACCAGTTAACCATTGATCGCGAAAAAGCGAAGAAGCTTGGTGTTCAGATATCTGACATCAATAACGCCATGCAAACTTATATGGGGAGTACGTTTGTTAACGACTTTACCATTTATGGACGTGATTTTCACGTTGTAGCGCAAGCTGATACGAATTATCGTACCGATATAAAAGACCTTGGTCATTATTTTGTACGCAATCAGGCAGGAGCGATGGTGCCTTTAAGCACACTTACATCTTATAAAATGATCCAGAATGCGCCCTTAATATCGCATTATAACCTGTTCCGTTCTGCTGAGGTTGATGGAAATTCTGCACCCGGTTATAGTAGTGGGGATGCTATAAAAGCCCTGCAGGAAGTGGCGGCGAAAACGCTGCCCGAGGGATTTGGCTATGAATTTTCGGGTTTAAGTCGTGAGGAGTTATTATCGGGTTCTAAAACTGTGTATATCTTCCTTTTATCTATTGGTTTCGTATTCCTATTCCTGGCAGCATTATATGAAAGCTGGTCGGTGCCGTTCTCCGTTCTGCTGGCTGTACCTTTAGGTGCCTTTGGGGCAATTTTGTTTTTGACATTTAATAAAGGCCTCGATGATAATATTTATGCGCAGATAGGTTTGATCACATTGATAGGCCTTGCAGCAAAGAATGCTATCCTGATAGTAGAATTTGCCAAAGAACGGGTGGACAGGGGTATGGAACTGGAAAAAGCTACGTTGGAAGCCGTGCGACTACGTTTAAGACCCATCATCATGACCTCAATGGCATTTATTTTAGGTGTTTTACCATTGGTGTTTGCATCGGGTGCAGGTGCACAGGCGAGGAAAACAATAGGTTGGACGGTTTTTGGCGGTATGCTTAGTGCTACATCGCTGGCCATATTTATTGTACCTGTCCTGTTTTTCCTGATTACCAGGTTTGCTTATGGCAAAGAAAAGCTGGCGGAGCTGGAGAAAAACTACAAACCAGATCCGGAGCGTGATGCCGAAGTATAAAATAAGTAGTTTGAGCGGGTGGAATAAAAACCCATAGGTCACCCATTCAGTTGAAAATTTTCCCTGTTAAAATATATTAACGATTTTCTGCTTGAGGATTTTATATACAAAAATGGGCCCATAATATATGTATCGTTTCCAGGTATGCCTGGGCTCGTGCATGAGCCGCACAAACCACTCAAGGCCTAAACTTATCCAGATGTGCCCCGGACGTTTCACTGTACCCGCATAGAAATCGAAAACAGCGCCAATTGAACAAATAACATTAGCATTAACCTCTTCTTTGTGTTCATGTACCCATTTTTCTTGTTTGGGTGCGGTCATGCCAACAAATAATACGTCAGGCTTGAATGAATTAACCTTGTTAACCATTGTCAGGTTATCAGCATCGTCAAATTCCGATTTAAATGGAGGGGAATAAAAACTCATTTTTATTGATGGGTAATCTGTTGCAAGGTGCTTTTGAATATCTAATAAAGTGCCCTCGTTTGAGCCCAAATAGAAGCAACGTCCCCCATTTTCATCTAATTTCTTTAACAAATGCTTATGCAGATCTGAACCGGCTATTTTCTTTATACTAACCTTTTTTAATAGTTTTACTGCAGCTACTATTCCAATCCCATCCGGAAGAAGTATATCTGATTCAATTAATGCATTTTTGAATTTCTTATCCTTTTCTGCCATTATATAAGAATACTGGTTAAGGGTGTTTATTACACACTTTGATCTTATATTAATGTTATCGAGCGTTGAGATATAAAGTGAATAATCAAATATTTGTAGGGTTTCGCAATTATTCATTTCAACAAAGTAACGTTGTAAAATTGTATTTTCCAATTTATCATGACTTAGGGTAAAATATACTGGATAAATATACTATTATCAGGTTTTTATGATATTCTTTATACGTAAGTTACAAAGAAAAAGATTTTCATTTATTGTAATTCAACTGGCTTAAACATAACATCATTTGGGAATTATATATACTATGAAAATGATTTTTTTAATCAGATCGCATACGCTAAACCTAAAATTATTATTTTTCATATAAAATTTAGCGATGATCTCCTAATTGGTGGTAATTGGTAAAATATTCAATCCACTCTTTAACTGACATGTTATCATAATGGTCTGTTAATCTCCCTGATGAGTCAAAATCAGGATGGAGAACAATTTCGATAGATTTATTTATTGGAGTGTTTTTACCATTTTTAAGAAAATAATCCATGGTCTCAACAAGATCTGAATAATTGTTCCCATTTAATTTTACCAGGTTATTAATAAATTGTCTATATAAAAAATTCACAGAACTACCCTCATAATATGTTTGGGCGAGCCTTAATTTTAATTTGTAATGTTTTGCAGCCTTTACAAATAAATTAAAAAAAAATGGCAAAGTATGTATGTGACAATGGGAATCAAGATGTGTAATTGTGATGTGGTTGGCTAAGGCTTTGTCTACCTGGGCAAATATTTCCTTTGAAAATGCATCTCGGGCCTGTTTATCTATGAATTTCAACTTTTTATTTACTTTACCAAAATCCCAATTTCCATTCTCATCCAGGAAAAAATGTTGATCAAAGTTGGTGACCGGTTTAAACTCCGCAAGGTTTACATGGACACCAATATTGTGCATAGATGGATTCTCATGTATCATATTTACAGTTTCTTCAAAATAAACAGTGTTAGTTAAAAGCGATGTGCTGTTAATGTATCCCTGTTCGAAACAATGTAAAATAGACCTGTTAACGGATTGATTTAAACCTAAGTCATCAGCATTTGCTATTATGTTTGGAGGTATGGGCATTAAAGTTTAAAACTAAATATAAAAAACAGAAAAAACACAAACTGATGTTTTAATTTTAAGCGTTTATCAGACCCTGTTAAGTACAAATTCCTTATACTTTGCAGGTATGATTAAATTAAAAATCGAAACAAAACAAATAGTTATACGTACTAATCTCCCAATAGGATATTTTACATGTTAACTTATTAATAAATGCGTCAAATCATAAATAATTTTTACTTTTTTTTGTTACTTTCGCATTAATCTAGGCTTTTAAATTTAAACTATGAACTATAAAAAAAACCTTGAACGCAATTATTTTAATTAAAAATGATATATCCCCAATATCATTGTATATAATCAATTGTGTAAAAGTTATACTATTTAACTGTTATTATAGTACAATCCTCAATTTAAAAATATGAACCCAAAACATTTACAGAAGCTGTTTTTTATCATTGTCGTGTTTACATTCTCTTGTGCATCTTATAAAGATGTTCCTTATTACCAGAATTTAAGGGCAGATAATGTAGTAAGAGAAGAAATTAAAAACTATTCGCCCTTAACTATCCAGCCTGGCGATATATTAGCGATCCATGTTGCAAGTTTAAATCCTGAAGCGGACGCTGTATTTAATTATGACCTAAATCTTTTATATAAATCAGACGTATCCGCAGCAGGTGCAGGAGCTGGCTCAATAGCTGATTATTCAATATCTGAGCACTTAGTAGATCACGAGGGAAATATCAATCTCCCGATGCTGGGAATTTTAAAAGTATCTGGCTATACTACTAATGATATTGTAAAACAAACAGAAACAAAGCTTCAAAGCTTTCTAAAGCAGCCTATAGTAACTGTCACCATACAAAATTTTAAAATATCAGTACTTGGGGACGTGAAAAATCCTGGCACATTCGGCAGCATAAATCAGAAAATCAACTTGAATGAGGCTTTAAGCCTTGCAGGCGACCTTAATACCACGGGATTGCGCAGAAATGTATTGCTTATCAGGGAAATAAATGGCACCCGCGAATATGTACATCTTGATTTGACCTCAAAGGATGTATTTAATTCTCCATATTACTATCTTAAAAATAACGATGTGATTTATGTACAGCCCAGCCGCATAAGAGTTTCCAATGATAGCGACAATGTACTCTTGGGGAGGATAGCAATAATAATTTCAGCTCTTTCAGTAATAGCTATTTTAGTAAGAAAATAAAAATCCCCAATAAAAGAATTAATTAGTCTATATGAGCAAACAACAAACTCAGGTTACAACTCTTAGATTACCTGTAACAGATAGTAAAACTCCTGATATTAACAATCTTATTAAAAAATGGTTATATCACTGGCCATTGTTTATAATAGGGGTTATTTTGGCGATAGCTTTGGCATATTATTACATACAGGTTACTAATCCTGTTTATCCTATCGTAGCCACTCTTAAATTTAAAGTTCCTACTTCGGGCTCAACGGGTGTTTCAACTGCCCAAAACCCTATTTTAACAACATTGCAGCCTATTAGCAAGCCTATTATTGTTGAAAATGAAATAGAGGTAATGCAATCTGAAAAATTAATGTACCAGGTAGTTAATGAATTGGGATTATGGATTAATTATGTTGAAAAGAACGGGGTGGTCAAAAAAGATCTTTACAAACAAACACCTGTTAGTTTTCAATTTGTAAAGCAAAATGGCACCATACAACCGTCAGGAGAATCAATGGATATTCTTATAAAGAATCAGGATTCTTTTGTTTTAACAGACGCGGATAAGAATGTTAAAGAATATAATTTTTCAACTCCAATAAAAAGCAGTTTTGGAACATGGAAACTGATCCCTACCTCAAACCTTCAAAGTTTTGTGGGTAAATCAATTTCAATTAGTATTCAGGACCCCGACTTAGTTGCTGCGGGTTATCAAAAAGGTATTAAAGCTGCTCTTGAAGATAAAGATGCTCCTTTTGTTAATATAACAACCACTGATGTTGTACCCGAACGTGGAAAGGATATTCTTAACTCCTTACTGACGTTCTATCAACAATCGGCCCTGGATGAAAAAAACAGAGAAGATGAAAAAACGATTACTTTTATAAACTCACGTTTTGATTCGGTTGCAAATGAATTAACTAACGTTGAAAAAAAGATAGAGCAATACAAAAGCAGCCAGGGTATCACCGATATAAATGCACAGGCACAAAGTGTTCGGGAGGGCAGCCAGGTTAATACAAAAACAATTAATGACTTAAATGCCCAGTTAAGTGTACTTGACAATCTTGAAAAATACGCTGACTCGCCTTCAAATAACGACAAATTACCCGGGGGAAGCGCATCTCTTTCAGATCCTGGTTTACAATCAATATATGAAAAGCTGCAAGAACTACAATTAAGGCGCGAACAGCAATTAGCAGTTACACCAGCTAATAACCCAATGTTTGTTCCTCTTAACAGGCAGATCAGCACTTTGAAAAGTGATTTCAGAGAAAAAATTAAAGTAATGAAATCATCTCTGATTGCAAATAGGCAATCATTGGCTTCATCTGACGCGGGCTCCAAAAGCTTCCTTAGTAAAGTTCCATCTCAGGATAGAATATACAATTCTTTATTAAGGGATCGGGATACCAAACAGAAACTTTATACAGATTTACTGGAATTGCGTGAAGAAATATCACTGCGATACGGTTCTACAGTTTCTGATTCTGAAGTGGTGGATGATGCACATGCAGGCAGGGTTAAATGGCCAATAGTTCCCGTAATTTATGGGTTGGCGTTAATTTTAGGTTTGGCTGCACCTGTAGGCTTACTTTTTGCAAGAGAGAGTTTAGTAACATTTATAACCAACCGTTATCAGATAGAAGATGAAACGGGGGTTCCAATTATTGGGGAACTTTCTTACCAGGATTCAGGTGATACCATTGTAGTAACCGAAGGCAGAAGTAACTTCGCTATAGGTGAACAGTTCAGGGTTCTCCGCACAAACTTATATCATTTACATGGTAATAATGATAGCGGACGTGTTACTTTATTTACGTCGAGTATTGGTGGCGAAGGTAAGAGTTTTGTAAGCGCAAACCTGGCGGTAACACTCGCTTACGCTGCAAGGAAAACGATCATCATTGAAATGGACCTTCGTAAACCCAAAACTTCGATCAGTTTTGGATTATCCCCAGAACACCCCGGTGTTGGTGATTATCTTGCTGGAAAAACTTCAAAGCTTGCTGACTTGATACAACCCTCTGGGATACCCGGACTGGATGTACTAAGTTGTGGCCCGATCCTGGCAAACCCTTCAGAATTACTTGAAAAACAAAAACTCGATGAATTGATCTCTTCTCTGAGGGAAATTTATGACGACATAATTATTGACTCTCCTCCAATACACCTTGTTACGGATGCAATAATTATCTCCAGGGTTGCAGATGCATCGTTATACGTTGTTAGACAGGGCTTTACTTCCAAAAATGAACTTGAATTTATCAGCGATATAAACTCAAACAACAGGTTCCCTAAATTCAATATAGTTTTTAACGGAATTAAAGGTGATAAATTCGGCTACGGTTACAGCTATTCTAACAGCTATTATAATTCTTACAATACAAAAAAAGAAAAAAGAAGTTTTGGAAGACAAATAAGAGGCTTTTTTAGCCGATTTTAACAATAATCGAGTTTATTAATTATATTTTTTCCATTTACTCCTTATGAAAATATTGATAACAGGTACGGCAGGCTTTGTTGGTTTTCATTTAGCACAAAAATTAATAGAGACCGGGCATGACGTAGTTGGGATTGATAATATAAATGATTATTACGACCCGGAGTTAAAATTCGCCAGGCTTTTAGTAAGTGGAATTGCTAAAGATAAAGTTAAATGGCATTGTGAAGTTACCAGCAGTAAATATTCAAACTATCGTTTCATACGCATGAGTGTGGAAAGCAAAGGTGAGTTAATGTCCCTTTGTTCCAGAGAACGGTTTGACGTTATAGTGCATTTGGCAGCACAAGCAGGGGTACGTTATTCTATACTGAACCCAGATGCTTATGCGCAATCAAATTTAGTCAGCTTTCTAAATATCTTGGAGGTTAGCAGGCACAACCCGGTAAAGCATTTGGTATATGCAAGCTCATCAAGCGTGTACGGCCTCAATGCAAACATGCCATTTTCTGTGCAGGATAATGTGGACCATCCTGTATCGTTATACGCCGCCAGTAAAAAAGCTAACGAATTGATGGCACACACTTATAGCCACTTATATAGGATACCCACTACAGGATTACGTTTTTTTACTGTTTATGGCCCCTGGGGCAGACCAGATATGGCTTATTTTTCTTTTACGGAAAATATAATAAATGGGAAGCCGATTCAGGTGTTTAATCATGGGAAAATGAAAAGGGATTTTACCTATATTGATGATATTATTGCCGGAATAATTAATATAATGGAAAAGCCGGCTGAACCGGATAAAAACTGGGATGCTAAAAACCCCGACCCGTCACGTTCAACAGCTCCATACCGGATATACAACATTGGCAATAATCAGCCCGTTGAATTGATGAGTTTTATTCAGGAAATAGAAAAAAACCTTAATAAAAAAGCGGTAATAAATTTTAAGGATATGCAGCCCGGTGATGTTACAACTACCTGGGCAAATGTTGATGATCTGATCACCGATTTTAAGTACAAGCCCGATACAACAATTGCGAAGGGACTTAAGGAGTTTGTTAGCTGGTATCAAACGTTCTATAATATTAATTGAAAATAACAAACTCCAGTTACAACCAAATATCGTGGGACTGATATTGTAAAATAGTCAAGATCGCTCGTGTTATAAGATTTCACCGCATGAAAATTTATCACGGCTTTGCCATAGATGATAATTTATGAACAATATATATGTTTAACGATAAAGCAGATTCAATATCCTTGTTAGAAAAAATTAAGCTTAGGTTTTCTGCACTTTTCGGGGCAGATTATAACAGAACAAAATTAGCGAAGAAGAATATAATTATTTCCTTTATTGTAAGGGGGCTGGGCATTCTCATTAGTCTTTTTATAGTGCCCTTTACTATAGGATACGTTAATCCAGAACGATATGGGATTTGGCTGACGGTTAGCTCCATGATCATGTGGTTTAATTTTTTTGATCTGGGTTTAGGAAGCGGACTTCGAAATCATTTATCCGCTGCCATTGCTTTAGATGATACAAAGAGTATAAAAAAACTAATAGGCTCGTCTTATGCCTCGCTAACCGTTATTTCAACTCTAATATGCATTTTATTTTTAATTGCCAACAATTTTATCGAATACGACCGAATATTAGGTATAGGGATTAAATACCGGCTGGAACTGCGAAATTTAATAAGCGTTCTATTTATCTTTTTTTGTGTTCAATTCATTTTACAACTTATAAACTCAATAAATTATGCATTCCAAAAGCCAGCCAATGTTTCTTTAATTTCGTTATTGGGCAACGTTTTTTCTTTGATATTTATTGTGCTTTTCAAAATAACCACCCCTGGCACTTTATTAAATTTAGGTATAGCTTATTTTTCAGGTACTTTACTTTCCTTACTCGGGGCTAACGTTTATTTCTTTTTAAAAAGAAAAGACCTAATTCCATCAATCAAAGATATTTCTTTTACAAGCGTGAGAAATATTTTAAACGTCGGAGGAAAATTTTTTATCATACAAATAGCGGCTATAGTGCAATATCAAACCGACAATGTTTTAATAAGCCGGTATTTTTCACCAACAGATGTAACCCAGTATAATATAGCCTACAAGTTATTTAACGTTGTAATGATGGTTTTCAGCATTATAATGACGCCAATATGGAGTGCAGTTACAGAAGCGAAAATGAAAAATGATTTCCAATGGATTAAAAGTATCGAAAGAAGATTGTTACGTGTCTGGTTTTATTTTACAATTTTTTCGGTGGTTTTATTAATTCTCTCTCCTTATATATACGCGATCTGGTTACATGGACTTGTAAAGGTTCCTTTTATCATAAGTATTGGTATGATGCTATATATATTGTCGGTAACTTATGGAATGATATATGTATATATATTAAATGGTTTAGGAAGATTGCAAACGCAATTTTATATTTCTATTATTACTATGGTATTGTTTATCCCGATTACTTATCTACTCGCAGTAACACTACACTTAGGGATATTTGGGATAAGCTTAGGCTTAATAATAGCCAATGCCAATGGTTTGATAGCAGCCCCACTTGAATTTCGTAAAATATTTAAAAAATATTAACACAAGTTATGCGTATTCTTTGGTTTACCAACACACAATCTTTATTTCAAGCGGAATCGACAGGTTATAATGGCGGTGGTTGGATATCTTCTTTGGAGGAAAATATTGCAAATAATACCGATATTGAACTTGGGGTATGTTTTTTTTCAGACGTAAAAACCTTCAAGGTAATAAAGAACAAAACCACCTATTATCCAGTTTGTGTTTACGATACAAAATTTAAGAGAGTTAGGCATAGGTTCCTATATAGAAACCACGACCCTATAGAGGTTGACGCGTTTATGAAAGTCATTGAAGATTTTAAACCTGAGATAATTCACATTTTTGGAAGTGAAAAGAGCTTTGGTTTAATTTCTTATCATACTAAAATACCAATAGTTATACATATACAAGGTATTCTTATTCCATACCTGAATTCTTATTTCCCGCCCGGCACAAATAAATTTGATTTCATAAGATATTATGGGCTGTTTAAATCAATCTCTTATCTTGAAAGTTACCTGAATTTTAAATACAATGCGAAAAGAGAACAATTAATTATCTCAAATTGTAGAAATTTCACAGGCCGGACAGAATGGGATAAAAACGTAGTGAGTTTATATTCCAATAAACCCAATTATTTTTACTGTAGCGAAATATTAAGAAAAAGCTTTTATACAGCACCTGTTTGGAATAATAAAAGTACCGCGCAATTAGAAATACTTACTACCATTTCGCAAAACACCTATAAGGGTTTTGATTTAATACTGAAAACCGCGAAGATATTAAAGATGTTTTCTTCTATTGAATTTTCCTGGAAAGTATATGGTATAAAATCTTATGTTTTTTGGGAGAAAAAACTGAATATAAATTCAAAAAGTGTTAATGTTCATCAGATGGGCGTTGTGAACGAAGGCTCCTTAATTAACGCAATGCAAAATGCTTCTATGTTTGTTCATCCATCATATATCGATAACAGCCCTAATAGTGTATGTGAGGCGCAGTTAGTTGGGATGCCCGTAGTCGCCACAAATGTAGGCGGTGTATCTGCGTTAATTGAGAACAATGTAAATGGAATACTCGTACCTGCCAATGACCCTTTTACCCTGGCCAGTAAAATAATGGAATTGTTTTACAATAAAGAAATGGCCCAATCCTTGGGTAAAAATGCCCGTGAAACAGCATTACAACGTCATGCTATCCAAACTATAATAGATGACACTTTAAATGTTTACAAGGCGATTTTGAATTGATCATGTTTTGTACGGAATTGTTCGGTTGAGGTTATTTTGTTATTTTAGTATATAACTAAGTTATTTTTTTGATTAAAAGTTTATAGCCATATTAAAAATGGATAATTGTATAAAATAACATTATTAAATTTAAAGTTTTTAAATCCTAAATTTGAGAGATTCTAAAATTAGATTTAAGGAAGACACGCCACTTGGGAAAAGAATGGTTTATGGGGAGTAGCATTAATTAAAAAATGTCTTATTCATTATTTGCATTGAATAAACAATATTGTATAATTAAGCAGTTTAAATATATTATTTTTTAAATTATGTTCTTGAAACTAAGTATAAGGTGTCTTTTTTTGGGGTTCTGTTTGTACCCCATTCTTGCTTTTTTTGTGGTTATTTTTAGCGGTATCGAGATTGACAAAATTTTTGGGGCACTTTCACTCGTGGTTTTTCTCGGAGTTGCTTTTAAAGTGATTACGTCAAAAGAAAAGTTTAACTTCCCTTTATATGTCTTGTTTTTTCTGCTCTTTGATATATACTCAACTACGATCAATTTAATTACCGGTTCTAATGGTTTGTATGAGGATTCTATACTGGCATATATATTCTTCAATCCCAATATTTTTCTCGTTTATATCCTTTTAATAATCGAAAATTTTGACACTAA
>Ga0206812_1055_pt1 | contig 28887 bp, 18 predicted proteins | sample Alteio_BWOrgCont_54_FD_152912 | JGI IMG/M metagenome (GOLD analysis project Ga0206812, IMG submission 152912) | Enriched cells from forest soil in Barre Woods Harvard Forest LTER site, Petersham, Massachusetts, United States -... | ecosystem: Environmental > Terrestrial > Soil > Temperate forest >... | reverse complement strand
GCGGCACAAATAGCTTCCCGTCATGACAAACACCCTGATAAACTGGTAACTGTTTTTGCCGGTATGGAGAAAGACGCGGTTGATACAGCACGTAATTATATGCTGCCTTATCCGCCATCATCGCCTGCTATGGCTTTATTTAAAGATGGCAAACTGGTTCATATTATTGAGCGCCACCAGATAGAAGGCCGCCCTGCACAAATGATCGCTGACAATCTGATCGGCGCGTTTGATCAGTACTGCTAATTAGAGGTCAAAGGATAAAGGTAAAAGGCTGAAAGGAGTTTTCTTTTCAGCCTTTGCTTTTTTAGCATTGTTTTACAGTCATGGAAAGGTTGAAAAAGCAGCTTTTAATTATGTCCATATTGTAACTCAAAAGGGATCGGGGTAACGTTCATAGTGCTTATAGCACTGGGTGTAAGGTAAGCCAGTTTTAAATCCCGCCCCCCGTCTTTTTGAAAATATTCCATTCTGATAGGGTAAAAGCCCTTTTGTAATGGCAATATATATGATTTGCCTGCATCACTGCTATGTAAACCATCATTATCAATCAACAGTTGATTGTTAATGTATAGCTTTGAACCGTCATCAGAGTTTAGCCAAAAAAGGTAATAACCATCTTCTTTTATTTGTAACCAGCCTTCAATAAGCAGGGCAAAATTATCTTTACCGGGGAGCTTATTTATATCGAAATCTTTATCCGTAAGCCCAGATTGAACAGGCTTTAATTTCTTAAAATCGGGTAGTTTATCCCATTTACCCTCGTAATAATTATAATGGAACCCTCCTGGCTTTGCATTTTTCACCTTTGAAACCGCGGGTAAATAAGCCCCTTCTTTAAATTCACCGGTGGCAATATTAGCATTATCATATTTGTCCCTGTTTGAAAATTGCTTTGCAGTCAGTTTTCCAGGTCCCGATAAAGTAATTTCAGCTCCCATTTTGGGTGATGCCTGGGTGGGCTCCGTTCCATCCATAGTGTATCTTACTTTGGATGTGTCGCCCCAAAAAAGCCATATTTTAATGGGCTTATCTTTTAAGATGGTCCCGTTCATCGGATGAAATTCAGGCTTCTTTGTATTGTAATCTGCATAGGTGAATTTTAATCCGTCGTACATGCTTTTAAGCCTTACCGATCCGTGGGTTTCATTGGGATAAGCCGTAAGCTTCCACACCAAATCGGCGGGTGCATATTTTTTTAAGATGGTATCCATCGGCGGGATGCCCATACCGGTCAGGTTGTCTTCACGACCGGTCATATACAATGTCCTGTTCAGGTTGGCAACGCCGTGCAGTTTATCTATGGCCGGTTTGTTCAAATAATGTTTATCCCACCAAAAGCTTGGATCGGCAGCTATGTACGATTTAAACACCAGCGGCTGATTCAGGAGCGCGTACATCACAAACAAGCCGCCAAACGAGTGCCCGAAAAGCGTATTGTCGCCGGTTGAAGGGTAGGTTTTATTGATGTAAGGTATTAATTCATCTTGGAGGTAACCGAGAAATTTATCTGCCCCGCCCGAGGTTTTGTTGTCATTCACATGTGTGGGAGTAAGATCCCGGTCGCGGTCAACATTTAAAACACCTACAATAATAATTGGGGGCATATAAGCCTGTTCCTCAATAAAGCGCTGCATATCCGCGGCGAGTTTGGTGTTTGAATCGCCATCGAGCACATATAACACATCATATTTATCGGCAGAACCTGGTTTGTATTTCGCGGGCAGTACTACCTGGATAAATCTTTTTTCATTTAAGATGGCCGAAACGATAGAATCCTTTTTACCGGGCTGATCCTGCGCGGATGAGGTGCCGGGTAAATAACTGATAATAGTTATTGCAAGTGCTAAAAAAAGACGTGTGCTATTATTCATGTAATTTATGTTGATTAAAGACTTGACGGTATAATATCCTTAATGGTTACATTAGCTTTTCAACTAATCTCTGATCTCCAATTAACTAATCTCTCATTCGCTCCGCAAACTTTTTATTGGGTTGGCTAAAGCTGCTTTAACCGCCTGGAAGCTTATAGTTAGCAACGCTATTAAAACTATTGCAAACCCTGCCAGCAGAAATATCCATAAACTCAAGGTTATCCTATAGGCAAAATCCTGTAGCCATTTATGCATAAAATACCACGCTATTGGCGACGCTATTAGAAATGCTATTCCGATTAAAGCCACAAATTCTTTTGCCAGCATCGCGGTTACATTAGCAACTGAGGCGCCAAGTACTTTGCGGATACCGATTTCCTTTTTTCGTTGTTCCGCAGTAAAAGTTACCAGGCCAAAAAGGCCCATGCAGGATATAAAGATAGCAACCAGCATCGCTGCGTTCATTACCTGTCCGATCCTTTGATCTTTTTCGTAAAAGCTTGCGATAGTTTTATCGTAAAAGCTGTAATTAAATTTTTTATCGGGATATACCTCTTTCCATTGGCTTTCGATGGCGGCAATTGTATTTTTATAATCGCTCCATTGCTTGTTTTTTGAAGATAGCTTTATACTGATCAACGTGCCATTTTTTATAGAACCTATTATTTCGACAGGGCCGGGGGGTGCGTACAACGATTGGTTATGAAAGTCGGCCAGTACCCCAACCACTGGGCCGGAGCTATATGCGCGAAAAATAGTTTTAAACATATACCCGCTTGCAACCATGTGCCCGATAGCATCGGCCGGGGTTTTAAAACCCAACTGCTTAGCGCAAGTTGCCGTAATAAGAAATTCGTTTACGGAATCAGCTTTGCCCGTATTTGTGAGATTACGTCCCGCGAGCAATTTCAGGCCATACAGCGGGACATAATTTTCATCAGCAACCCGTTCGTCAGATAATATCGTGACATTGTTGTCCTGCCGCCTGAAAAACCCCGGACTTGAATTATTCACAGCGGGCGGGTGGCGGCTGATGCTCACCTTTTCTATACCGGCAAGCTGTCTTATTTTTTCAACTATCACATCCCTTTTTGCATCGGAATAAATTCCGTTTATGTTAATATTGACAATGGCATCTCTATTAAAGCCCATATCTTTATTAATGATATAGTTGATTTGATTGCCTGTAATAATGGTACCAATAATAAATACCAGTGAAACAGTAAACTGGAATACAATAAGCCCTCTGAGCAAGTAACTCCTTTGATTGGATTTTTGCTCACCTTTTAAGCTTTGCACCGGCAGATAGGACGACAAAACCTTTGCCGGGTAAAACCCGGCTAATAATGAAGTGAAAAGGGTAATGAGTATTAAGAAAATAATTAATGGGGGATTGAGCAGGTTTAAAGCCACCCCCTCGGGTATAAATGCTTTAAAAGCGTTGATCACGGGGTTGACGATAAGCAACGAAATAACTACTGCAAAAACGGTTATGATAAATGTTTCGCTAAGGAATTGTAAAATAAGGCTTGCGCGACTACTTCCCAGTACTTTCCTTATGCCGATTTCTTTTGCCCTTCGGATGGATTGCGCCGATGACAGGTTAATGAAATTGATGGATGCGATAATGAGGATAAAAACAGCTATGCCCATTAAGCCATAAAGTGCGGGTAAACTGGCTTGTCGCGTGTAAAAGTCGTTTCCATAATTCGAATTGAAGTGAACATCTGGCAACGATTGCAAGTGTATTTCCGTTTTCCTGTTTGTTTGCCCGGCCATATATTGCTTGGTCATTTTTATTAAAGGGGCCGTTTGCGCTTCAAATTGTGCAGGCGTTGTGCCCTTTGAGAGCTTAACAAATTCCTGTATATAATCAGACCATGAAGACTTATTCGGATGAGTTACGCACTGAAATATTGGGATATTCTTAAGGAAGCTGTTTTGAATGGTACTGAAAGAAATAAAATCCTTAAAGATAATATTGGTATTTATATTGTAGTCCTTTACAATTCCAGATACGGTAAGGCGCAGGGAATCACTATAAATAACTTCCTTCCCTATAATTTGATCCGCCTGCATAGCACCAAAATATTTACGTGCCTTGCTTTCGGTTAGCACAACTTTTAATGGCTCGCTCAACGCAGTTGCAGCATTGCCTGCCAGCCAGGTATACTTAAAAATATCAAAGTATTCAGGTTCGGCAATAATAATATCCGAAGGATCTTTTTGGGAGTCCCCACTTTCAAATACTTTAGATTGACCACCCTTTTGCGGAACAGTTATCGTCGTATAATAATTAAAAAAGACAGCCAGTTTATCAACCCCGGTAAATTGGTTGCGTATTGCCATAGCTGAAAAATAATTTATTTCAGGCATATACTCCCTTCCGCCGGAAAAGTTATCTATTTCGCTTACAACACGAAAAACCCGGTCCTTATCCGGGTGAAAATTGTCATAACTCAGCTCAAAGCTGGCCATCATATAAATGATAAGGCAAGCGCTGATGCCAATAGAAAGACCCAAAACATTAATGATGGTTGAAACCTTTTGTTTGATAAGGTTTCTCCAGGCGATCTTGAAATAGTTTTTGATCATGATGTTTTGGTTTATTGGTTCAATTGTTCATTAGTTCATTGGTGGCATCTGCTTTATCTAAACTGCTACTGCAAACTGCCATTTCTTCTTCACTCACTCCGCAAACTCTTTATCGGGTTGGCCAAGGCCGCTTTAATTGCCTGGAAACTCACGGTTGCCAACGCGATCATAATTGCTGATATACCTGCCGCGATAAATATCCATAAGGAAAAATGTATCCGGTAGACAAAGTCCTGCAGCCATTGGTTCATAAAATACCAGGCAATAGGCGAGGCGATCAAGATGGATATAATTACTAACTGAATAAATTCCCGGCTCAGCATGGCAGCGATGTTTGCTACGGTTGCCCCAAGCACTTTGCGTATGCCGATCTCCTTGGTCTTTAATTGTGCATTAAACATGATAAGGCCAAATAACCCCATACATGAGATAAAAATTGTAATGAGCATGGCCGCATTTATAAGTATCGCGGTGTTTTGCTCCTGCCCATAAAGCAGTTTTACCGACTCTTCCAAAACACTGTAATCAAAAGGGGTATCAGGATATATCTTTTCCCACTGCGCCCCTATTTGCGAGATCACCTCTTTTACATCACCGGCCTGTTTCCCTTTTGACGCCAGTTTTACAGCCATACTCCATTCCCGTTGTGGTACATTTTCAATTACCATAGGTTGAATGGCCTGGTGGAAGGAGTTTTCATGAAAATCAGCTACCACACCTACTATGGGGAACGATTTGTTTGCACCATCATATAAAAGTTTCCCTACAGCATCGCCTGGTTTTGCAAAACCAAGCGCTTTGGAATAGGTTTCGTTTATCACCAATTCCCTTAGGCTGTCGTTGTGCACCATGTTGCGGCCCGCGATCAGTTTCATTTGGTAAAACGGAATAAAATCTTCATCCCCGATTTCTGATGATACTTTTAGGTTTATTTCATTTTTGCCTTTGTACAAAAAAATTTCATCAGAGTGGGCAAATCCCATTGGCGCATTTCCCTGTAAAATAACTTTTTCAACGCCTGGTATTTGTTTAACATTCTGGGCAAGTACTTTTAGTTTACCACCAGCATCGCGCCACTTATTCATTGTAATAATAGCATCCAGTTTAAAGCCTTTATCGGCATTGTTCATAAACCTGATCTGGTCCCCGATAACTATCGCACCAATAATAAAGACCAGGGAAATGGCAAACTGAAATACAATCAATACTTTACGCAAGTTCCATTGCCCCGTACCTTTTTGCACAGCTGCCCCTTTTAAACTCAATACCGGCAAATAGGATGATAATATCCTGGCCGGGTAAAACCCTGCAAGTATTGAGGTGATCAAGGTGATGAGTACCAGGAATATCATTGTGGGTATAGTGAAAGGCTCAAACTTTACCCCCTCTGGAATAAATGAGTAGAATAAAGATAGTACGGGCCTCACAAACACAACAGCAATGATGACCGCAAAGAACGTAAGTAAAAATGTTTCTGTTAAAAATTGCAAAACAAGCGCTCTCCGGCTGCTGCCCATTACTTTTCTGATACCGATCTCCTTGGCCCTTTGTATGGATTGCGCTGTTGATAAATTAATGAAGTTTACCGCAGCAATTATCAGAATGAATAAAGCAACTCCCATCAGGGTATATAATATGGGCAGATAAGGTTTTCTAAAGTCATCACCGTCATCGCCGCGGTGAAACTCTTTAGCAAAATGGATATCGCCCAAAGGCTGAAGCTCCATCGTCAGTTTTGCACCTGCTGGGAGCTTTACATTCTTTTTTATAAATACTGCAAATTGTGCATTGACCTGGGAGGCGGTAACACCTTTGTTCAATTTCACGAAAGCCATGGACTGATGCGGGCTCAAGCTTTTCCAGTCGTCAGAGGCGATCTGTTGTTTTAAATACCCGTTTTGAATGTTTTTTATAGACATAAAAGCGGTATAGCCAAAATTTGTATTTTGATCCCAATCTTTTACAATGCCAGTAACACTTAACTGCAATGAATCATCATACACAACAGTTTTACCGATCATTTCAGAAAAAGGGATATCGCCAAAATATTTGCGGGCCTTATTTTCAGTAAGCACTACTTTATTAGGTTCGCTTAATGCAGAGGTATGATTTCCGGCAAGCCATGTGTATTTAAAAATGTCAAAATACTGTGGCTCGGTGACTATGATCTCATTTCCGTTATTAAAAACTGTTACTTTTTTATCAGTATTCTTAATACTCACTTTCCCATTGTAAAAATGCAATGCCGCCTTCGCTTCAAATCCTGGTATGTTGTATTGAAAAGCTGCTACCTCAGGAATAGGACTGTTTAAAAACTCCCTCTCGCCGCTTGGTGCTTGTGCTTCTCCTGTGATGCGGTAAATACGATCCTGATCAGGGTGAAACTTGTCAAAGCTGAACTCATAATTGGTGATAAGAAAAATGATGATACAGGCACAAATACCTAAAGCAAGCCCAAGCACATTGATGAAACTATAGGCTTTGTTGCGCATGATGATGCGCCAGGCGATCTTGAAATAGTTTTTGATCATGGTGTTGGTTCATTGGTTCAATGGTTCATTAGTTCATTGGTGGCATCTTCTCTATTCTATTAGTATATAAAATATGTGCCATTTCAGTAATATGTTGATTGTCAATTAAATAATTAACGAAACCAAATTGCTACTGTACGAATACGAACAATGAGTGTGCGGTTTCGGTGGGTATATGGCCCCCTCTAAATCTCCCCCGGTAGGGGAGACTTTTAAAACCTATCTGCTGCCAATGGCAACGCTTGATAGGATTTTACCCTTTAGCGCAATCGGTAAAGACGGCAGTAAGGGATATATACAAATTTACGCAACTGGATTTAATAATGTACTGACACTGTTTTGTCAGTACATTAAAAGTGGTCAGTAGAATGCGGGGCAGGGTAAATTGATTAAAATTAAAAAGTAATTGTAACCATTCTGGCTCTGCCGCGTCTTATCATTTTAAACCAAAAAACTTTATAATTTAGCTGAATATTAACTGAATCGCTCATGAAAAAGCTTTGTCTTATTCTGCTAACGTTTTGTGCCTCCACGGTATTCGCACAAAAAACATACATCCAGTGCGGAAAATTAATTGACGGCATATCCAACACCGCTCAAACCCAGGTAACTATCGTAGTTGATGGTAAACTGATCACCGATATTCAAAAAGGCTATACCAGCGGTAGCGCTACCGATAAAGTGATCAACCTGCAAAACCAAACCGTAATGCCGGGGCTGATAGATTGCCATGTGCACCTGGAGGAGCAGCACAGTAAAAACTCACTGATAGAAGGTTTTACTTTGACCGACGCAGATATAGCATACAATGCTGCAGTTTACGCTAAGCGAACATTAATGGCCGGCTTTACTACGGTAAGGGACCTGGGAGGCACTGGTGTAAATATCAGTTTGCGCAAGGCGGTGCAGCGGGGCCTTGTTGATGGTCCGCGGATAATTACCGCTGGCAGGGCGATCTCGGCAAGCGGGGGGCACATGGACAATTCGGATGGTTTCAGGGATGATGCCTTCAATCATAAAATGGGGCCTGATGATGGTGTAGCCGATGGCCGTGACGAACTGGTCAAAGCGGTTCGCCTGCAAATTAAGCGGGGATCAAATGTAATCAAGATCGCCTCAACCGGTGGGGTACTCGATCTGAGTGAGAATAGCTCGGGTGCAGAGTTTACTATCGATGAAATAAAGGCCGTTGTAGAAACTGCTAAGGATTACGGTCTTAGAGTTGCCTGCCATGCGCATGGCGCTGAAGGTATCAGGAGAGCTATCCTCGGAGGTGTTACCTCGATAGAGCACGGTACTTTTATGAACGAAGAAGATATGGAGCTGGCTAAAAAATATGGCACCTACCTGGTACCCACCATCATAGCCGGAAAATCGGTAGCTGACTCGGCTAAAATACCCGGATATTTTCCACCGGTGATCGCACGTAAAGCACAGGAAGTAGGGACCCAAATACAAGCCACATTTGGCAGGGCCTATAAAGCAGGCGTTAAGATCGCTTTCGGCACGGATGCCGGGGTATATGCGCATGGTAAAAATTATATCGAATTTCAATACATGGTTGAAGCCGGTATGCCGCCTATGGAAGCTATAAAAGCGGCTACAACCAGCGCCGCCGACCTGCTTGGAATGAGCGATAAGATCGGCAGTATCAGCAAAGGAAAATCTGCCGATATCGTAGCCGTTGACGGCGACCCATTACAGGATATTAAAACAATGAAAAACATAGCCTTCGTGATGAAGGAGGGAAAAACTTATACTAACCAATAATTAACATGATCAACCTACGAATGCTTTCTGCAATTGCCCTGTCGGGCACTATTGCTCTGAGTTTGAACCAGTCGTATGCCCAGGATACGGCTACAAAAGTGAAACAAGACCCATTAATGAAGATCTACCGTGCAACCCCGCCCAAGATCAACGACCTGGTACATACCAAACTGGATGTGCGTTTTGATTATAAAAAACGCTTTATGTATGGCAAGGAGTGGGTTACTTTAAGGCCGCATTTTTACCCCACCGATACCCTGCGCCTGGATGCCAAAGGAATGGACCTGAATAATATTTCGGTGGTAAAAAACGGAAAGAATGTTCCGCTAAAATTTACGTATGATAGTTTAACCGTGGCTATTCAGCTGGACAAGGTGTACCATAACAATGAAACCTATACCCTTTACATTAACTATACTTCGAAACCAAACCTGTTGAAAGCAAAGGGCAGCGCGGCTATTAATGATGCCAAGGGCCTTTACTTCATCAATCCTGATGGCACAGAAAAAGATAAACCCACTCAAATATGGACACAGGGCGAAACTGAAAGTTCATCAGCGTGGTTCCCTACCATTGACAAGCCTGAGCAAAAGACTACCGACGAGATCATCATGACCGTGCCGGTAAAGTACGTTACACTGTCAAACGGTCGCCTGGCTTCGCAAAAATTGAACGGTGATGGCACCCGTACCGATGACTGGAAAATGGAGTTACCCCATTCGCCTTATCTGTTTATGATGGCTGTTGGCGATTTTAAGATCTATCATGATAAATGGCGCAATAAAGAGGTAAACTATTACCTCGAACCAAAATACGCGCCTTATGCCAAAGAAATTTTCGGCATGACGCCTGAACTGATCGAGTTCTATTCAAAAACATTGGGAGTTGATTTCCCATGGAATAAATATTCGCAAATAGTAGTGCGCGATTATGTAAGCGGCGCGATGGAAAACACCTCTGCTACCCTGCATGGCGTATATGTGCAAGGGACACACCGCGAACTGATAGACCGTTATTATGATGCCGGCAGAAGCACCATAGCGCATGAGCTTTTCCACCAGTGGTTTGGCGACTACGTAACCTGCGAAAGCTGGAGCAACCTGACCGTTAACGAATCATTCGCTGATTTTAGCGAGATGCTTTGGGCCGAACATAAATACGGGAAAGACGAAGCCGATGCACATAGCTATGATGCGCTGTCTAATTACCTTGCCGATCCTGAAGCTGCCACTAAGAACCTGGTGCGTTTTCATTATGACGACAAGGAAGATGTTTTTGATGTGGTTACTTATCAAAAAGGCGGTCGCATTTTAAATATGCTGCGCAACTACCTGGGCGATGGCGCTTTCTTTAAAGGATTAAGCATCTATCTTAAAACCAACGCCTTCAAAAATGGCGAAGCACAGCAATTGCGTTTGGCATTGGAAGAAGCCAGCGGGCTCGATCTTAACTGGTTCTTTAACCAATGGTATTATGGTGCAGGGCACCCGGTACTGAACATCAACTATAAGTGGGATGATGCCTCAAAAACAGAAACGGTTTACCTGTCGCAAACCCAGGATGGCCAAACCTTTAAACTGCCAATGGCTGTAGACATTTATGCTGGTGGCAAAAAAGAGCGTCACAAAGTTTGGATGAATGATAAGGCCGACACTTTAATTTTCCACGTGGCTACTAAACCCGACCTGGTAAATGTTGATGGCGACAAAACACTGCTTGCCTTAAAACTCGATACAAGAACAATTGACGAATATGTATTCCAGTATTTTAACGCTCCATTATACCTGGACAGATATGAGGCTATAGATGCTGCCGCAAATAAGCAAACCGAAGCAGGCGGCCGGAAAATTCTGATTGCCGCATTAAAGGACAAATATTACGGTCTGCGTATCAAAGCCATCAAGTCATTGAATATGAAAAATGATGATATTCATAATGCAGCATTACCCATCTTAGCCTCATTAGCGCAAACTGATGAAAATACATTGGTACGCGCTGCCGCCCTCAATGTATTGGCCAAGCTAAAAGCATCCGGCAATATGGATATCTTTAAACAAGCGCTCAGCAGCCAGTCGTACGCTATACAGGGCGCCGCCTTAAACGGTATCAGCCAGCTTGATCCTGCACAGGCCTTGCCTATAGCCCAGGGCCTTGAGAAAGACAATAGTGGCGCGCTTTCACAAGCTATCGTAAGCGTATATGCTGAAAGCGGAAAATCGGCACAATGGCCTTTTATTTATAATAAGTTTATCGATGCAGATATAAGCGGGAAGTTTGCTTTGATCAGGAACTTTGCTAAAATGACTGGTAATGTAGATAGCCCGGCTGATGCGCAGCAAGGGATTGAACAGTTAAAACAGGCGGGCATCAAGTATAAAATATTTGGTGGTGTGGGCCCTTTTATAACAGGCTTATTGAATGACATTAAAGATAAAAGAACTAAACTTGGCGACACCGTTTCTGCAAAAGCAGCTGAAGATGCAGCCAAGGCGGTTTCGGATGCGAAGTAATTGATACTGCTTTTATAAACTATTCAGACTTACGAAGTTTTAAAAACTTCGTAAGTCTTTTTGTTAAGAGACTTTGTTCTCCATTTTAACATTCCCATCCAAAAAATAACAACTTTTAACATTTGATTTTTTTACCTTAGTGTTAAATACCTGTTACCATGAAAAAGACTTTACTATTCATGCTGATCATCGCAGGGTCGACCCAATTAAAAGCGCAGCAACTAACTTTAAAGCCCGCTGATTCACTTCTTTTCAAGTCGCCAAAAAACAGTCTATTAGGTCAATTTAAACTGGATGACAGTAATTTGTTCAAAAATCTTCAACCGGTGGATAAAGCTGGGCAATTAGCTTTGACACAGGGCATGAAAGGCAATGAAATAATTAAACAGCCATTTTACAGCAGGATGCCGGTTGTTAAAACAGACAATAATGTTGACCGTATGCCTATTGCTAAATTAGGCACTGACCCCAATATGCATTATACCATGTTGATCAAAAAAGTACAAGTTGTTGATCCGCTGTCGGTGCAGAAGCCGGTAACACCGTAGGTAAATTCAGGTTAATATTTTTCTAAATACTCTTTTGGATAGTCCGGAATGAATTCGTCGGGGATTTTGGTTTTTCTATAGTCCATGCCGTTTTTCTTCAGAAAATCGACAAGCTCCATTTTCTTTTTATACTCGTCCGATCCCAGGTCAAAACGCCAATATCTCATTGCATCTGTTATATATTTTTTTTCTCCTTCAGGGATTGTTTTATAAAGTACATGTTTGTAATCTGCGCCCTTTTCTATCAAATACATAACTAGATCAGGTTTTGCAGTAAGGCCAACTGCATTACATGCGTACTCTAACGGCACATCGCCATACACACTTACCGCATTGACGTCTGCTCCGGCATCAACCAATATTTTTACATAATCTAAATTACCATTCTGACATGCAATTATTAATGGCGTATAACCCTCTTGCTTCTGCTGATTTTTTTCAGATGCATTAGGATCTCCTCCGTATTTTAACAACAGTTTCAAAAATCTTGGGTCAGCATCTACTCCAGTTATACCGATATTTGCCGATGCCGTTAGGGGCGATTCCCCATGAGAAAGGTCCTGCATATTTGGATCGGCTCCCAACTCCAGGAGTGTTTTAACCGATTGGTAGTTTTTGTTTGTTACCGCTAATGTTAGTAAAGGCTGGCCAAACCTGGGTTCTCTGAAGCGTAATAAACTCTTGTCCTTATTTACCTGTTCTTTTATTTTAGAAGTATCTTCATCCCGCACCGCTTTTGTCAATTCCCAAGCTGGTGTGTTCTGAAATAAACGGTAGTCTCCTCCTAACAGATTTTTCTTATCTACAATTATATCCTTATTGGTGGCCGCTTCAAATTCGCCATAATAATCATCTATCGTTTTTTTCTTTATAACGGGCCACTGATTTTTATCGATACTAAGTTTTTTATCAACCGGCTTATCACCCAAACTTGCGGTCATTGCATCCATACCAGTCAGGTTTATCCATCGCTGATCATACCGTTCTTCATTTATCCTTTCAAAATTCACTACTTTCAGAACTATAATTTTTAAGCTATCTAAATGGTGAAAAGCATACTCATTGATGACCGGTCCAAAATTTTCATTATACGTTTCAGCATTAGCTGTTTTATCTGTACAACGATTAACGTCATACCTTGCCCTTAACTGTGCTAAATAAAACCAATAGCAAGCTTCATTATATTTTTTTTGAGAGAAAAGAAGATTGGATAAGACATACAAAACCGGCGGAGTGTAATTATTTGCATTCCTCTCCACAGAATCTATTAAAGCTGATCTTGAATGATTAGCGTTTGTATCAGCCAGTAGTTGAATAATCCGTATATCATTTGAAAGATTTATTTCTTTATAAACGCCTTTAGGTTCTACCTGGTGCTGAGTGCCTTCTTGAGCGAAGGTTGTTAATCCTATAAATAACAAGGGGAGCAATAAAATTGATCGCATGGTTTAGGAGGTTAGCGCAAGTAAGTTACATCAAAAATCCTTATTCAGCAATTTTTCCAATTCGGCGAAGCTGATATTCATTTTAATGCGGCCCTGTTTGGCGTAGGATATTTCGCCGGTTTCTTCGGAGACGATAATGGCAGTGGCTTCGTTGGTTTCGGTAACGCCGATGCCCGCCCTGTGGCGCAAACCAAACTGCAGGGGCAGGTCGGCTTTATCGGTGAGGGGTAATATACAGCTGGCTGCTTTTATCTTATTTTCGGATATCACTACGGCGCCATCATGCAGCGGGCTGTTCTTTTGAAAGATACTTTCGAGCAGGCGTTTGGATATTTTTGAGTCGAGCACTTCGCAGCTGTTCTGGTAAAATTGCTCATCATAAAATTTGGCAAATACAATGAGCGCACCCGTACGGGTTTGCTTCAGGCTTTTGCAGGCGTCGATAATAGGTTTGATACGGGCGTAGTTGTTTTTCTCCGCATCGGCCTTGCCAAAAAAGTAGCGCCACCATGCCTTGTTGCGCTGCAGGGAAGCATTTTTACCTACCAGGAGCAAGAAACGCCTTATCTCCTGCTGAAAGACGACAATAATGGCTATCAAGCCCACATTGACGAAATTCTCCAAGATCTTAGTGAGCATTTTCATCTGCAATGCCTTCACCACGAAATAAAGTACGTAGATCAAAGCCAGGCCGATAAAAATATTGGCAGCAATGGTACCTCTGATCAAACTGTATAGCTGGTAAATGATAAAAGCCACCAGCAAAATGTCCAGTACATCAAAAACAGTAAAACTCAGGTGACTAAAATCAAACCATTGCATTTAGCGAAGTTAGGATTTTCCGTTAAATAGCCTAAAGAAGACTTACGAAGTTTTTAAACGGCGAAGCCCTCAACGAGACCCATGAAAACAAACACATCCGAGTTAAACTTCGTAAGTCTATTAATTAAGACGATGCCCTCTTTTCGGGAAACAAAAGGGAAGCGATAATACTTACCGATAGTATGCCCAAAATGATCAGCAGGGAATTGCCGGTGGTTAACCCTATCTGGTCGACGTAGTTTGCAGCTAACATTTTTAGGCCGATGAATGCCAGTAATACCGATAATCCAATTTTGAGGTAGTGGAATTTTTCGATAACATTTACCAGCAGGAAAAACATTGACCGGAGCCCCAGGATGGCAAATATGTTGGAGAAAAATACGATGTAAGGATCTTTAGTGATGGAGAAAATAGCGGGTATCGAGTCCACAGCGAAAACCAGGTCGGTAACTTCAATGATCATCAGTACCAGGAAAAGCGGCGTTATCAACCGTCTATGGTCGATCTTTACAAAAAACCTGCCTCCTGCAAACTCCGGGTGCACTGCAAAATATTTGGAAGCAAATTTTACTATTTTATGATTTTCGGGATCTATCTCATCATCATCGTTACGGTTAATAAACATCATCACACCCGTGTAAACCAGGAACGCGCCAAACAGGTACAATATCCAGTGGAACTCTGCAATAAGCGTTGCACCCAAAAATATGAACAGGAAACGCATGATGATAGCGCCGATGATACCCCACAGCAGTACTTTGTGGTAATACTTAGGATTCACCGCGAAGGCAGTAAATATCAGCACCATCACAAATATATTATCAACCGACAGCGCATACTCTACCACATACCCGCTGATGAATTCGAGCCCCAGGTTTTGCCGGTACAGGCTCAGGCTGCCTGCCAGATCGCCGGGGATCAATTTAAGGTGATGGAAATTTTTAACATTGACATCCTGCAGCGCGGCAAAGCTATCAATATGGTGCAGCAGATGACCGAAGCGTAAAATAAGCGCATAAAAAATTAACGCCAGCGATACCCAAACCGCACTCATGATACCGGCTTGTTTCATACTCACTGGCTTGTCCGATTTGCCGAACAATCCCAGGTCAATAGCCATCATGGCCAGGATAAACACGATGAAGCCGCTTATAAAGATCAGTTCGTTTGGCATTATTTATTCCTTTCGGTAGTAAATCGCACTAATTGTTCCAAACTGGTGCGTGAGTCGCTTGGCGGGAAGGAGTTCAATATTTTAAATGCTTCATCCTGGTAAATTTTCATCTGGGTTTCGGCATATTGCAAGCCACCGGATTCATTTACAAAGCTGATGATCTCTCTTATTTTCTTAGGGTCGTCATTATGATTTTTAACCAGGTTGATGATCCTTTTTCTTTCGGACGAGCCAGTATTGTTCAGCGAATAGATCAGTGGCAGGGTCACCTTCTTTTCTTTAATATCTATGCCCAAAGGTTTACCTACATCGTCCGTCCCAAAATCAAACATATCATCTTTGATCTGGAAAGCGATGCCTATCTTCTCGCCAAACAACCGCATTTTTTCAATGGTCTCGTCATCGGCCCCGGCCGATGCAGCCCCGCAGGCACAGCAGGACGCGATAAGCGATGCCGTTTTTTGCCTGATCACTTCGTAATAGATAGGCTCATCCACATCCATCCGTCTCACTTTTTCCACCTGCAGCAGTTCGCCCTCGCTCATCTGCTTTACCGCTTCTGATACTATTTTCAACAGCTTAAAGTCGCCGTTATCAATAGAAAGTAATAACCCTTTTGATAGCAGGTAGTCGCCAACCAGTACGGCTATTTTGTTTTTCCATAAAGCATTGATAGAGAAAAATCCCCGGCGCTGGTAGGAATTATCCACCACATCATCATGTACCAAAGTGGCAGTGTGCAATAGTTCGACCAAAGCCGCGCCGCGGTGGGTTGAATCATTGATGCCGCCGCAAATACTGGCGGAGAAGAATACAAACATCGGCCTGATCTGCTTCCCTTTGCGTTTTACGATGTAATGGGTAATACGATCAAGCAGTGGCACCGAGCTTTTCATCGAGGCTTCAAACCTCTCTTCAAAAGCATCAATATCGGCGGCAATAGGTTTTTTGATCTCGTTGATGCTCAGCATTGAAACTAAACAAGTTTTTATATATGTTTTTTACCTGATTGGCAAACCGTAGCAAACATAGTGTAAAAATATTTATCTGGGATATACCCGCAACTTTTTGGTTACAATTAAACCTACTTGAAAATTTAAATTCTATCATTAAAACAACAGAAATATAAATAAAAACAGAAAATATCATGAAGATCAAAATATTAGGAGGCGTATTAATAGCTGCTTTAGCTTTTACCTCAGTTGCACAGGCACAAACACATACCCCGGTAATTAATCACAGGGAGCACAGGCAAGAACGCCGTATAAACCAGGGCGTGCGCAGCGGCGAGCTGACCCGAAACGAGGCACATCACCTGCGTAACGATGAAAGAAAAATAGGCCGTAACGAACGCATGGCAAAAGCAGATGGCAGGGTTAGCCGTGCCGAAAGAAGGAATTTGCGCCACGAGGAAAATCGCACCAGTCGTGCCATTTACCGTGATAAGCATAATGACCGTGTAAGAGGATAATTGTGAGTTGATTTGTAGTTTTCAATATGGCGTCCCGGTAGTGTGAACCGGGGCGTTTTTTTGAAAGACCTGTTATAATTCAATTACCAACAACCCAATTAATTTATTAATTCGAAATCAATTTGAGGATCATATATCAGCTTTATATTTCTTAAATATTTACTCACAACAACTTATAGCCAACATCTAAATCATTACCTATGAAAAAGCAAATTCTTATCGCATTCTTATTGCTGTGTTCTGCATCATTGATCAAAGCACAGGACATTAAAAAATCACAACCCGATAGTCTTATTAAGATTATTCCTTTCGGTGAGGGCAAACATACCTCGTATCTCTATACCATAGGTGGCAAACTGCAAACCCGCGAGGATGTTCTTATTAGGCTGATGCGTTATGCGCCATCAGCAGTAGAAGGATCCAAGGCTAAAACTGAGGCTACCTGGGGCTATGTTTCATGGGGAGGAACCGGTTTATCGCTTATTGCCGCAACAATTGTATATGCAACTCATAATAGCCATGTGGGAGAAACCGTCGGCATAGTTAATGGTCAGACTGCTTTTATTTACCAGCATCATAGCTTAGCGGGAGCATATATTTTAACCGGTATTGCAACCGGGTTTTTAACGTCTGCAATCATTAATCTTGTAAACGCGAGGAAGCATGCCGATAAGGCGTTGGAATTATACAATGAGCAATATCAATAATTGCGTTGCCGGCAGGTGGATTTGATATTCCATACAAAAAGCACACTCCTTATTGGCTATACGGGCAAATATTTTACCTTTGCAGTCCAATTTCCCCGGAGAGGTGTCTGAGTGGTCGAAAGAGCACGCCTGGAAAGTGTGTATACTTCAAAAGGGTATCGAGGGTTCGAATCCCTCCCTCTCCGCAAATTTCAATAACAAAGCACACTAAAAGCCTGCAAATCAAATGATTGCAGGCTTAATTTTGTTTCAATTTTTAATGTCAAAACATTATGAAAACTAATTTCAGCTTGCTTTTTATTTAAAAAAGTCCAAAAACTATCAAAGCTACTTAGTGCCGATCTACCTACGTATCACCGCAAACGACCAATATTCCGAAACTACATCAGGCCGGGAGTGTGAACCTGCTATATGGAATAGCATTGCAGGACGGCTAAAAGGAACTAAGGCAAAAACCATATCTTTTAATGCCTATCTCGATGATCTGCAATGTACCGATCCAACAAGATCTTAGTTTATACCATGTTCTTTTAAAAAAGCCACTACTTTAACTTTCTTTTGATCCTTTTCCGATCCAGGTGGGAACCGCCAGCTTTTCAAAGCTTGCATTATATAGAGTGACGAACGCTTTTTGTGTAATCCGGGCATGTCTATTGCAGGATATGTTGCCATTGGACTTCTAAAGTCCGCCCCTTTTTCTAATAAATAGATCACGATATCTGGATTTTTTGAAATTATTGCAGAATAAAGGGCGTTCCCACCAAATTCGTTTCGATAATTTATGTTCGCACCCGCTTCAACCAATATTTCAACATAGTCAAAAATGCCATTTGAGCATGCGTTCAGCAAAGGGGTTTCTCTGGTGCTGTTTCCGGAACTTCTGGGTGTGCCTTCGACAGCATTGGGGTCACCGCCATGTAGTAACATCAATTTCAGATAGCGCACATCAGAACCGCCTGAAATTTCATTATATATTTTTGCGGACTCCATCATAGGTGAACTACCATCATAGTTATCTTGTAAGTTTGGATCTGCTCCTAAGTCAAGCAAAGTTTTTGTGGATACTATTTTCTGGTTCTTTACTGCTAGTTGTAGTAAAGTTTGTCCAAATTTCGATTCCCTAAAGTTTATTAAACTGTGATTTTCATCTATTTCTTTTTTAATGTCGCTAACATTTTCATCATCGGTAGCTTTGGCCAAATTCCAGGCAATTGTTCCTTGAAAAAGCTTAAAGTCAAATCCATTTAAATCTTTCCTATTTACTGAGGTATCCATATGACCGCAACTGGTCAATAAAAATACCATTATTACAATACTATTCATTCTTTTATCTATTACCATTAATGCTTTAATAAATCAATAAAATTCTGGATATCGTGTCCATCTAAAAGCTGGTGCAGCGTTTTAGGATATACCGGTATTATGCTTCCTTGTGCTGTATTGGTAAGTGGCCAAAACATGTTTTGAGCATGGTTTACAGGATCGGATGTCATTACATAAGCTTTTACTCTATTAAAATCGCTATTTGATAACCCATATCTTAACATCGTTATATAGGATATACCAGCGGCATTGAAAGTGACAGCATTGTCACCTGTAATAGCTGAACTTAATGCTGCAAGCCCTCCGCCTAATGAATGACCTGTAAATGTTAGTGAAGCGTCTTGTAATTTGGCCCAATCGCTAATAAGCGGAGCATTTTTAGCAGCTATATCATATTGTGTAGACGATCCAACCAATTGTGTTAAGTCATTTCCCCAAGACGTCCAGTCACGAGACCCTGCAAATCCGACAACATAAGAAGTTGTTCCATCATCTTCAACTTTCCAAAACAATTTAGAATAAAATGAAGAACCGACGTCTTCCCATCTCACATCAGGAATAAGACCTGAATGATCGCTAAGATTTATTATTCGCCAACCATCTAAATTTCCACCCTTCCAATCTGGATAAGATGCTTTTGACATTAATGCAGCCTGATAACCTGTAGGTCCGTGCTTCCTTCCTTTTAAAAGACCATAGGTAACCCCCGAAGCATTGTTCCTTGAAGCGTCATATGCTTCAGCATCCATTGACCCCCCTTCATAATCAGCTGAGCCTACGTCCATCATTCCATCCGGGTCAATATTTCTTATGGGATTGTTCTCAACATAATTATAGGTTGAAAATCGTTTGTTGGATTCTGCCATAGGATCTGCACTAGTCCACCTTGCGATCACCGGGTCATAGAACCTTGCGCCATAATCGTATTGATTAGTTTCTGTTTGTTCCTCTTTACCGTTATATTTATATTGGTTACCCGGGGAAGGGCTGTATGAATTACCCGGATTCATCTCCATACCGAAAGCATAGTAATCCTGAACTTGAATGACCGTGCCATCATCCTTAAAAGCTACCCTCGTATTCCCAAGATGATCTTTTAAATAATACTCAAAACTATAGGAACTTCCGTTTGGGATCGCTCTACCCTCTTCTGTAGAAATAAATTCTATTACGCCATTGTTATATTCAATGCCAGATATGTAATCCCTGGTGATCCCACCTGATATCTTTTCAAGTTTACTGCCATTCCCATCATACAAATAATTAATATTACCATTGGTACGACTTACCATGATCGGTAGGTTCAATAAATTGAAGCTGATGTTGGTAATTTTATTTTTTGTATCACTGATAACATTGCCGTTGATATCATACCCATAGCTACTGCTTTGCAAAGCTGTTCCGACATCACTAATACTGTACAGCCGGTTACCAGCACCCTGACTGGTATAATCATAAGTAAAATTATTAAGATATGAGCCTGTAGTTACACTATTATTACGCTGTAAACTGGTAATATTTCCCAAGGCATCATAATTTACAAGTTCATTAAATTTACCTACTGCCATGGGAGTCGTATATGTTGCAAGGGTTAATCTGTTCAACGGGTCATAATTATAACTAAAGCTTTGCAATGATTGAAATAAACCAAGACCTGGAGGTACCATTGCCTGCCAAACCACACCCGATATATTGCCGTTATAGGCAGGAGTAGGTCCGTCATTATATTGTATTTGCTCTCCAAATAATTCTGTGGGACTAACCGTACCAGGATTATTGATCTTATTTAACCACCCTCTCTCATTATAAGCATAATCAATTTCCTGCAAAAATCCGTTTCCGGTATTATGCAAATGTTTCGTTAAAGGTTGACCGATCTCATTGTAATCTATTTGTGATAATAATATTTGCACACCTGCATTAATTTGTTCCAGCGTTTGTTTTTTTCTTCCATACTGATCATAAATATAAGTGTTATTAATAATAACAACGGGGGATGTAGTATTCGTGGTATTATGATGCTGCCTTGAAGTTGAGGCTATCTGGTTATCAAAGTTATAAGTGTTTATCTCCTCGTCATAATTATAAATGCTTGAGTTCGCTGCTAAATAGTGTTGTTTATATGTTTGCGTTACCCGACCAAGATCATCATAATAATTAACAGTCCAAAGCATGACGGGTGTCGTGTTTCCGATGGTGTTCAATACGACCGTTTTTGTAGCGGTAGATAAACCAGAGGTCATGATACTTGATCCGGCAGGAGTACTGAATGTTGATGGCTTACCTGGGAAATTATAATCATCATAGTAGTTTATATTGAGGACCGTTCCCTGCGGGTTAATAGCACTATAGCCTGTAGCAGTTGTATTATCGCGGGATAACCAAAGCGTTGTTTGTGAATTGGCCCAATTGATCAGCCATTGATATAAAGTCAAATTTGGCGTCCCCACATTATTATCACCAGCACTACCCGGCGCTCCGCTGGACGACCATATTCCTGTAATGGCCAGCCGTTGCTGAACATCATATTGCATATAGGTCCAGACCTGTGGGGTCTGATTGCGCTGATTGGCATCCTGGGTGAATATAGGCTGATCTAAACTATTATAAACTATAAATTGCCATCCTTTGCCCGGAATTTTCTTTTGGACAGCGCGATGGCGCTGATCATAGTGATATCCATACATATAATTTAAAAACAGCGCATCTGTTTCAACAAAGCTCGATGGATAACTTGGTATTGAAGCATTAGTAGAAGATGGTATTGGAGGGATAACATAAGTTAAATTATCCTGATCATCATAAACATAAGAAGTGGCCAAGACAATACTCCCATTCTTTACTATTCTGCAAACGATATGCCCCTGCATATCTTTGTATAAGATCGTGTTGTTTCCATTCTCGTCAGTAGTGGTTGTTTTGTTTAATTCACCGGCGGGGTATGCCACGGCACCTGTTGCCCCATTTCCATTAGTATTTATGCTCCAAAGAGTGACCTCAGATTGGTTAGTACCATATGACATCTTTACAGTGTGCCCACTACCCGTAATTCCACTGCTGGCTGGTTGCCACACATCACCGGGGGCGCCGATCTCAATAGGCCGGTTCAAAGAAGATGGTTCAAAAATAGTTTGGGAATAAGGCGCATCTGTCCTTATGATACCATTTGATTGCTCAGTTCCTGTAGATCCGGCAGGATCATAAAAACCAGACTGACCTGAGTTGGCAAGCAACGCTGTAGCACGATAAGAACCTGTTGGACTTACCCCATCGGTATAAGGTAAATATTTTAAAACCTCTCTACCAACAGGATCATACGCGACTGGTTGTATCACATCATTGCCAACTGGCGATTGTTTATTCAGAACGGTTTGTATAGGCCTATCTAATCCGTCAAAATATTGGATCGTTTGATTGACATCACAAACCCCCATACCAGCAATTTGAGCATCAGTGATCGCAGAAGTGATCCCAGGTTCCCGAAAAACACTTGCTGTAATATAATTCATTGCAGTCGAAGGCGCGCTGTTTAGCTGGTAACAATCACTTACTGCAACGGTACTTATGCTGCTATAGGCAGTTACACCATTACTTGTAACACCTAATCTATAATAGATAGTATTGTTCGCTGTACCCGGGTTAAATGTACCGGAATTCGGGCCTGCCGCAACGGCATTCCAGTCATTATTATTGTCGGGCGAACTCTGCCATTGGTAAACCAAAGAGCCGTTCCCGCCTGTAGCGGTACCAACTATAGGATTTAATTGCGCTCCCGATAATACTGACTGTATCGTTGGTTTGAGACTACTAACAACAAGTTGCGGATAAACGATGACTGTGGCCACATTTGTTGTCAACGTGGTGGTAGTACCGGAAGATGATGCACTCATTACACCTGCTGTTTTGACTGCAGCCGCTCCTCCGCCTCCTCCTGGTCCTGTACCAGTGTCCTGCCGCTGGAAGTAAGTGGTAACTGTTAACGCTGGTGGAGAATAAGATGCCAATGTGGCTGCTGTTCCAGGGATCGCTGAAAATGGGCCGGTGTTGCTAACCGTGGAGCTTGTCCATTGATACGTATAGGAACCTGTTCCGCCGGTCATAGCTGTTGTCGTTAAGATTGGTTGTGTCCCATAATTAATGGTTTGGCTTGATGGGCTGATGACGCCCGCAACAAGCGGGGTCAAACCAGCAGTGACGCTTACCGATTTTGATTGTGAGGCTCCTGATCCGTTAGCATTCACACCATGCACCAATATAGTTGCAGTTCCACTGTAAGATGTCGCCCAGGTTACACTTGCTGATGTAAAGCCTCCCGATATCGTTCCGGCTGATGAAGGCGTCAATGTCCATACCGAACTGGTGGCATTACTACCGGCGGTAGCTGTGTAACTGGATGTGGTGCCCCCTGTCGCCGAACTCGGGCCGCTGATAGCGCCAGGTGCGCCGGGTGCGCCCGATACTACATTAGTATGAACCTGAGCACTTACCCGAGATAACGCAAAGCTTAGCAACAAACAAACTAGTGCCATTGAAGCAGATCGTAATGCGATAAACCTTTCGCCTTCTTTTACTATCGATCCGTTCGGCATTAACTGATCTTGATTATTAAGTTTCATTGTGATATTCTTAGGTAAGTAGGTTAACTATTGCCCCTGATAATGATAGGTAAGATGTTTAATTACATTTCCGTTTTGATCTTTAATATTAATTAAACGTTGAAAGTTGTCATATTCATAATAACTGCTTTGCCCCTTGGGATCAGTAGAACTGGTCATCCCTATTCCCGGAATGTAGGTGTACGTACTCATCAAAGCATCGACCGGATAAAGCCTTAATTCATCTATAAGGCCTAAATTGGCATTAAGTTGAACATTGCTCGTTCCGGCTATTTTATGCGTGTAAAAGGTCCAGCCGTTTATTGTTGAACCCTGAGTTATAATATTTGAGGATAATGCACCTGAAGTATTCGTTATTGAAACCGCTGAAGTCGCTTGCTTAACCCAATAAGAGATGATGTAGGTTTTGGCTGCATTTAAATTAGCATCGCTAATTGTTCCCGATGTAAACTCGTAACATTTGCTGCCGGTTGGTGAAGGATAATTTATTTCAAAGCCTGATGTTGTATCGTATGTCCAGCCACCTGTGCCATCAGCTTCAAATGATGTGTATGCTACATCTGATTGACCAGCATTGGTTATTTTGGCAATTGGATATTGGTTGTTATAGTCCCATATACAAACGTTAGTCGACCCACTGACCCGGTGTTCCTGCAATAAATTCCCATTGCCATCATAGCTATCAAAAGATAAATAAGGCTGATAACTTGAATCCATTGTTTGCCCGTCATTAATAACAACGGGGGTGAAATTTGTATTCCCTCCTTTGAATTCGGAACGATAAATTACATCGGGTAAACGGTTTACAATTTTATATGTATTTAGAACTGCGTCAGTAACCCTTGGATTGCTGCCATCTGTGTTTTTTCTCAGCGTATACTCTTCGATCACCGGGTTAATAATGTTATCTTGTTGCATAGAATTTATTGCAATTGAATTGGAGTTATACATATTATTTGTTATACCGGTATAATCCGTCGGGTAGGTAATATATTTGTCGATCAGGTCACCTTTACTTGTTGTGGTTTCAATGAAACTTGGATTCATGCAGGTTATTGAATATTTGTAATTTGTCAAGTTCGTTGTAAAAGTCCCTGTATTATTACTATCATATATTTTTACTGTCTTACCGCTTAAGACTTTGGCTATACTGGTGATAATTGGGTATTGTGCGATATGATCATAATATGTCAATTTTTCATTTGGGGTCGTGCATAGATTTAACCACAAATGATAGTTTGATGCTTCACGATCGATTAGTCCTAACACATACCGAGGAGCATGATTCATGGGTGTATAAAGAGTATAGCTATAATCTTCTTCTGAAACCGGATTGCCATTTTGATTAAATATGGTTTTTGACAATATTGTACCACGGTTCCAATCGTAGTTCAAACTTGGAGCGAAGGGGAAGCCCCAGGGATCTGTATTTAATCCTGTCGCATCCATAAATTGAGTATTACAAGTGGACGGCGGAAGATGGGTGTTTGCCTGGTCTATTATTAACGGGGTTGGCACTTCAAATAGATGATCAGCATCACTCATATCGCCGTACTGTCCTGGAGTGTTATATTTAGTTACTGTTTTTCCATTCATATTGATGGATTCCGCAATTTCTGAATATCCTACATTTATTCCATCAAACCCACTCATAGTGTATTGTGGGACATTACCTATTACAAGGTTGTGATTATAATAAGTAATAGTGCCGGGATCAAACTCCGTAATTTGTCCGTTTTGATTATTTGCGCTCAAATTTTCCGTATAAGCATAATTCGGCAAGTTAAATAGTACTCCACTGGATACGGTGGGACTAGCTGATTGCATATAGGTATATTGTTTAACCATATTGTTAGCTATGCTTATACCGTCAAAGGTTGTACTCTGCTTGAGTCTTAACCCACCGCCGACATAATTTTGACCTTCATAATTAAACTGGTTAGATTCAAACTGAAATGAGACGGTTCCTCCGGTCGGATATTGAATTTTATTTAACGTACCTGATAGTATCGCTGTAGGATCGGTATTTCTATTGGCTCCAGAAATTGTAAAGACGGGATCATTTGGATCCGGTGAGAGTAGTGGTAAAACTGAGAGATGATCTTGCCGGTCATAGTTAGGATAGACATAAATAGTGGGTATAATACTGGTAAGAAGTGTACCATCCGAGCCATTATTGTTGAAGAAACCCCAAAAGTCTTGTTGGGATGATAGCCTGTTTGGCAATGGGGGAATATTATCATTGCTATTATATCCATTATAAAAAAATTGGTAGGCCGGCTTATAATTCAATCCATCAGAGCTTCTTTCTGTTACATTGTTCAGCATTAGGCGCATATAATCACTGCTTCCTGTACTGGGCGGATTGGGGCTCTGTAGATAATTGTAATTAAAATCAAATTCCTTTATTAAACTTTGATTTCCTGATTTATCTTTTGAAAAAATGCGAACAGCGGTCAAAGCGCTGGAGCCTGTATGATCCTGTCTCGCTAAGTTACCATCAAAGTAAACAGTAAAATCATCGCCTACTATGCTGGACAATCGTAAACCGGTAATATAATTATACGAAGTAGTCGAAGTGGGCGCTCCAGTCTGAGGAACGCCGTTAAATCCACTTGTTTCTACCGTGGATGGAAGTGTATTTCCAGTATTTTCTGTTGTATAATTAAAGTGAATTATTTTGCCCGACACAGTAGTTATCGTGGATAAATACCATGAGGAGTTAAATGTTACATCACTGTAACTCGTTTCAGATAAACCGGCGGTGTCACCAAAGTTGCTTGCAGATTGTATGGTTGAATGCAACCAGGTGCTTTCAGGCTGATCAAATAAATATTGATTGCCTTCTTCATCTACTATGGTAAAAGATCGCAGCCAATCAGTATTTTCATAGGGTTCATTTCTAGCTTGCAGATAACCACTATTTAAAAGATAACTGATTTTAAGGTCGGTTTGAGGAATTTGTAATATCTGATGCTGATCTGGCGCAACTGTACCACAATTAGTAACGGGGTCTGTTCCCTGACTAAATACAAATTTACCTACGTGACCGTTAAAGTTAAAATAAAACAGATCTGGCTCCATATCCGTATTCCTTCTTCGTAGAAAAAGCAAGTCAGTTGATGTATGTTGTGAACCAGTATTAAATCCCCCCTGTTGGGGAATAATATTAAATAGACAATTAGGGTCGGTCAAAGGAACTGGATTTTGCAAAGTACCCCAATTAATACTACTATGCATCGTATTAATATCGGTGACGCTTTTATTGTAGTTTCTAAACAAAAATCCTACTCCAACGCCCTCACCTGCTGGTCCAAAATTCTGCGAATCCTCGTCATCAGGCACCCCTTTTACTTGCCGCGTAATTAAACCACCGGCATTAAAGCTCCAAACCAACCCAACTGGCTACATCATCAACTTTAATACCCGAAGCATTATAACTTAAGCTAATTGGAAGCTTATATCCACCTTCATTGATCTCATAAAGCGGAATGTTGATCTCGGGTACTCCTGTAAAATTCCCCACCGGGTAATTAGCATATACCCCTAGCGAGGCTGCATTGGGTGAAGGGGTGCCAATTGATGGCAAATGCGAAAACTGGAAATCAGATGACTGATCCGCAGTAATTTGTGCTTTACCTTGGTTTTTAAAGAGGAATAAAATAATTAACAGAGATAAGGTTTTATAAATATTCATGTTGCATGTGAAAGTAGTTAACCACGAGAAGAAGATACGGGTTGGGCACTTCAAGTTCGCAGTTTACTTTTATTAATTGTTGATCTGTGATCCCAGGTTATGTAGTTAAAATCTTGTGTGTTTTAATACAACAATTTGATCTTATATTTATTACCAAAAGCAGAATTGAGGAATTCTCATGATTGTGATTATTTAGGTCTAAGTTTTAATATTGTTTAGGAAGTATTTTTGTACTGGAATGCTTAATTAAGCATTCCAGTACAAGTATAAAAGAATAGCCGTACAGTAATATTAATTTGATATTATTATATTATTAATATTTACTACAGGATTATATTATTAATATTTACTACAGGCTATGGTATTACGTGGTTGATACTGATAAACCTTATTATCAATGGTCAGAAAGAGTACTAGCGGCCATAGAATTTATGAATTATGAAGAAAGTGACCTTGATTTGCAATTGATCTGTATTTGAAAAGTGGTGAGTAATTCGGACAGCAAGAATTAAATTCCACATAACATATTTAATATTAGACTGGTTTTCAACTTTCGTTGAAGCCTCCCTCTCCGCCTTCGCCCGCCGAAGCGGGCTACGGCGGATAAATCCGCCAGTAGGTCGCGTAGGATGGTCGCTTGCTAATTGCAACACATAAAGCATAAGCCTGGTGAAATATTTCACCAGGCTTATCTTATATTGGTACCCGACGTGGCATTACGTTTACATCCTTGAACTTAATAATAGCAAACATTATGTTAGCTGCACAGCAAACCTCCAAGAAAGATATTTGCGTACCCGTGCTTAAAACAAAAAAGATGTTGCGCGATACGGTAAAATGTTGAGTTGATGCACCCTTCAAACAGAGCAGCGCCCCTGCGATAGCCCCTGCATGGATAGAGGACAATTCAATCTCAAACTATTTTTTGTGTTAAACTGAGAAGTGAGTGTTCTCATTGGTGGAGATACTGGGTTATTTGGAACAGGGTAAGGGTAGCTACTGGAAAATGATTAGGTAAATAACTGTATTAATTACTTTTAATAGGTTTTAATAAGGAATAACATTAACATTGTTTTTACCAATGTAAACAATCTGCCAGCAAGCAGCGGAACTATTATGTTAAAGCTTTTATTGAGATATCAAGTGCTTTTTTTAGCGCTTTTTTTGTGCATAACAGAATTTACAAATGCACAAACTATTGTCCCAATTAGTGATACTGCCAAACAACATATATTCAGATATACCGAGATCAGCTTTCTGGAAGATACAACGGCACGTCTTTCTTTTGACCAGTTAAGATTGCCGACCATTTTGCAAAAATTTAAGCTTAATAAAACAGCAACCCCGGTTACTTATCATCCTACTTCAGCTTATTGGTACCGGATCACCATTAAACATAATCCCGATAGCAAAAACAATTGGATACTCGAATTTTTCGACCAAACAATAGATAGCATTACCGTCTATTCGCCTGATAAAAACAACCAATATGTGGCTATCTTACTTGGAAGCGATAGGCCATTTACCGCAAGGCTTTACCAGCATAAAAATTTTAGTTTTGGTCTTAACAATACTCTTTCGGGCGACAAAACCTATTATATCCGCATCAAATCGCACCAATCTGTAAATGCCATCATTGTGCTGCGTTCAGTAAGCTGGTTTATCAGCTACGCACTGGAGGAATATCTTTTATTCGGTATTTTTTATGGGATGATCCTGGTATTCGGGCTTTACAACCTCATCATGTTTGTTGCCATGCGGCAAAGGCAATACCTGTATTATATTGTTTATAATTTAAGCATAG
>Ga0206812_1052_pt1 | contig 29515 bp, 27 predicted proteins | sample Alteio_BWOrgCont_54_FD_152912 | JGI IMG/M metagenome (GOLD analysis project Ga0206812, IMG submission 152912) | Enriched cells from forest soil in Barre Woods Harvard Forest LTER site, Petersham, Massachusetts, United States -... | ecosystem: Environmental > Terrestrial > Soil > Temperate forest >... | reverse complement strand
CGAATGCAACTACGTCGCCGACCTCGCCAAGAACGGCGAAACCGAACTGTTCGATGACGCTGCGCAGCCTGCGCGTTTCGTCTAGACCCAAGATGCTAGGATGGAACTCAATAATAATCGTTCTTACCAGTGCCGCCACTTCGGCGAGCTGGGATATAAGAACGCTTTCTGCACCTTCAATATCGACTATGAGGACGTTGAAATTCCCAAGATGAGCAAACAGATCTTTGAGAGTATATCCGATAACGGGTTCCGCACCACCATTCGTTTGCCCTTGCAGATAACTATTGCCACTCCCGAACAACACTTCACGGGAATTCGCCAATGCACCATGGACGAGTGAAAAGTGTGCGCCGTTCGTTTTTCGGTTTTTCGCCAGAATGGAAATTAGAGCCGGGTTTGCCTCAACTACGACGTGCTTGCTGGCAGGTCCGATAATTCGGTCGAGTTCACAGGCAACGACTCCTATTCCACCTCCTATTTCCAACACCTCATCCCCTGGGCCGACGAATTCCGATACCAGCTTTCTTTCCTCTGACTCATAAGCATCATGCCAAAAGAAAGGTCTCGCCCTCATTGGAAACGCGCTTAATGGCACGTGGAATGCCATCCCGCGCGTAGAATAAATCCCCCGGCTTATCAACGTCCAAACCGCTCCCCAAAGTAATGTGTTTCTACGTATATCTATCATCGCGTGGATACTTTAACCCTTGCGTAACGCGCCTTCTCGTCTCTTGGCCCTTCGTTTCGGCATATTCGCCCGTCTAAATTCCGCGTCGATAAAACCTCGTGACAAGCTGTCCGGTACGATAGTCCAAGACTCGCCAGAACGCCCTCCACCTATTGGTTGTTCGAATGAAGCGGTTTGCAGCCTTAAGGTACTCAGCGGCGGCGCGACTCGGGACCATCCCGCGCAGCGCATTCCTCAAATAACCAGCTGCCCACGGTTTCTGGCTTTCGATCGCGTGTGCAAGAATAAACAGGTAGCCCGAAAATCCCATCGCTTCGCGTCCAAGTAGCGATACGCTGCCCGACCAGACCATCAAACTTGCCGCGAGTAGATCCTGATCGCTCACCACAGCTTTCCACCGATTGCGCATCTGATATTGGCGGGTATCCCCGGAGTTTTGTTCGAAAGCAATCGTAACATCGCGCCAGATCTCCAGAAACGGTAGCCGCTGACGAGTTGCCGAAAAATAGCCACCGTTCGGGTATTTTGTGTCCGCGCTTTCTTCAATATTTCGTCCCGCTATTCGAATTATTTGTTCCCATTCGTGACGCCATGGATGATTCAAAGCTATTTCGTAGAAGTTCGCATCCTGAACGACACCAATCCCATGTTTAGACCATTGAGAGAAAAAACTCCACGGAGCAAGAAAAGTGATATCGGGATCTGCGTAATGAACGGTGTCGATATCTGGATATCGGTCAAACACTGACAATGCCGCGAACGGCTTGTGGAAGCCAAGATGACGAGGAGGATCTTCCTGGTAGAAGGATATTCGCGCGTTCGCAATAACATACTCACACTCCCCTTCGCACATTAGTGCAGCCGTCCATGGCGGTAGCGCATCGCGAAATCCAACTACGAAACGCCCACTAAAGCCCGCTGCCAACGCAGAGTTTATCAGCGCACCAACGCCGTAATGATAGTCACCCTCATAAAGTGTTAAAATCGCATCCATAGTGCGCAAACGTCTTTCTGGCTTCGAGCCGTGATTTCGGTACAGATCAGGACCACGCCTACTCCTGTGTCACCCATTTGTTTCTGCCATGTATTCGTGCCAAAGCTATTTTTCCGCACCGTCCTGTATGAAAGAGAATCCATTTTACCAGAAATCGCCATTGGGTCAAGAGCCAAGGGTTCAAGATAAAGGCCTTTCTCAAACGCTGCCCCGCCTCCGTCGCTTTTCCATCGATTTTCAGACTCATCGCCACTCGAAAGTTCCATTCGGCAATGCGAAGGTTATTCTCTTCGACCAACTTCTCTCTAGCCGGAACTCCCTCCAGCAACTCCGACAAGTACGTTTGGAACCGATCCAGTTCCCGGACGTACTCGTCTCCATTATGGTATGCCGTTGTAAGGCTGTCCTCGTGGAGACGGTAACGCGTCAGCAAACAGGGGCTCGCACGGGCATAGACTGCATGTTTGCAAAGTCGGAGGACGTATTCCATATCGCAGAGCGCGTCATAATTCGCATTCGGCAAACCGGCGCGATCCACAACCCTTTTGTGAAATGCCAGCACAGAAGGCAAACAAAGCCTGGTCCGCAAAAGATAAGCTACAGCCTCAAACCCAGAAAATAGCCGATCATTGCACGCGGGCAGTTGATAGGCGAGCGGCCTCAATTCCTTGTTCGTTCTTAGCCAACGGCCCCAAACAACATCAATGCCTTGATCGCAAGTAAAACAAGAAACGAAGTGAGCAAGTGTACCGGATTCCCAAACATCGTCCGCATGCAGCGTCGCTATTATGAGTGCACTACTTTTCTCGATGGCATATCGCCAGTTGCCCGCCTGCCCAAGGTTTTCTCTATGCCGTAAATATCGGATCCGAGAGTCCTGAAGGTATCCTTCCGCAATTTTTCCCGTCTCGTCGCTGGATGCATCATCACAGATTAGCATCTCCCAATCGGTGAACGTTTGCGCCAACACACTGTGGACGGCCATCGCGATGTAGCGCGCACTATTATGAGCTAAAAGGCAAACACTGATCACCGGCGTCTTCATCTGAATTGGTATCCTCTCATTTCCTAGATCAAAACGCTGATTCAGGCTGAATTCTGTTCGGCATGCCAGTGACTACGTCACGTAATCTGAGCCGTTTTCCTACTATCTTCGCCAAGCGATGGCTGGGAAGCTCAGCTATTCTATAAAACATCCAAGAACCAAAAAGAATCACACCGACACTCAACAGCCATCGTGCCAAAAGAGGCCAGGGCTGAACATTAGCTGTTTGCAGTACAATGTAGAACGACACATGAACCAGATAGATCGAATACGAAATGCCGCCTAGCCATGCTACTAGCGGCGGTTCCGGATTTTGTGAATAATAAGAGATTTCATTTCGAATCCAAAATACAAAGAATGGGAGCGATAAAAACAGCATTAAAGGAAGACCAATTCCAAATTTAAACGCCAGGACAGCCATTAGTCCCTGAATCCAATACATTGCCAATCGACAGAGCCAAAGTCTCGTCTTTGTATTCCGCACAACTCCGTTACCACTTCTATTGGTCCTCACACTCTCAGCAAGCCAACTTCCCGCCAACCAAAATGGGAGACCCATTAGGGCGGTCATCCAGAAACAAGTTCCGCCGTTCAAATAAAAAAAAGGTTTACTCCATTGATGGTTGCTACAGAGGGCGAAAGCCGCCGGTATAAAGCTCAAGACAAGCGGCACATTAACGCCTCGGCGACGGATCAGCCAGTAAATAACCGGATAAATCAAATAATACATCATTTCGCACCAAAGCGACCATATTGGCACTCCAAAAGTAACGGCTTCCTTCCAGAACGATCCCGAGGGCACACCAAAGGACCAACCTAGTATTAGCGCCACCGCCAGTGGAATCCCAATCCGTAGCAAACGCTGGACCAGAAACTCCGATGTGATCATCTGCTTTCCCGTTGCGTAGGGCCAATGAATGCAAAAGCCCGACACAATAAAAAATGCAATTACCGCCGCCTGCCCATTGAAAGAGACCTGGAACATCCAGATCGCGGTTCTGAGCGAATGGTGATCCGAAACAGGGAATGGCAATTTACCGAACGGACTATGATGAATCACCACCCAACATGCGAGCACAGCCCTCACGGTATCGAGCCCGTTAACGTGGACAGATTGCTGTCTTTCAATTAACACTTCAGATGAGCTTTTCATTTCGCGGGCGGAGAAACGATTCGCCATAGCTTTCCAAGCCACCTTGCCCCGCATTCACACCACGCGAACCGCGGTTCACGCGCATCGAATTGTGCCGATTTCATTGCCATTTCCCATCTCTTCGCCCAGCAAAGAAACGCGCATTGCGTGAAAAGCAGTGACATAATCATTCCGAAAGCGCCCTCGCGATAGCTGCCTCTATAAATATAGATGTTAAGAAATGTCTTTACCATCTCTTTCCAAGGAGACCGAGGCAAAGGCTTACCGTCATGTACCGCTTGTTCCGCTTCTAACGAAGTATAGCGGTTTTGTGTAGCTACATAATCGGCAATCGAATCTTTAGAGAAATGTAAAAGGTAACCTTTGAGTGATTCCACGTCACCCTGTAGGATCAATCCTTCGTGCACCAGCCGCCCATCCCATATAGCAAAGCCCTTGCGGACAAGGCGCGTCTGCCAACCCTCGGAATGTGTATACGGGCTATGAACGCCAAAAAAATGTTCCCTTCTCCGCACCCGTAAGGCGACGGTTTTCTTATCGATTCCATTTATACACAGTTCCTGTATTTCTTCCGCGAGCTCAGGGGTAAAGCGTTCGTCCGCATCAAGAAAGAATACCCATTCGCCGCTAGCCTGTTCGAGGCCAAAATTTCGTTGCGCTGAGAAGCCCCCTGGGTTCTGCGGTCCCAGCCGATCGCTTAATACCACCTTTTTCGTGAATTCCTTGGCTATAGCCGCGGTCTCATCGGAGCTGTGTCCATCAATCACCACGATCTCATCAGCCCAGACGGCACTCCTTAAACAATCGCGCAACCGATGCGCTTCATTGTAGGTAAGAATAACGCAACTGATATTATTCTTTCGCTTCACGTGAAAAGAGGACTATCTGTTACGAATGCCAGATTATTGTGCCGACGCAAAACCGCGACTCATATGTGAGTGTCACGCGCAAACTCACGGGCGCTACTGACAACTATTTCACTGTCAGTCTCAGATGGCAAGCATCCTCTCCGTATAATGCGGTCATTTTTGAAATGAAACAACATTTCCTAATTGTTCCACCTGTTTGAAACCAACCGAACGAAGTTTCTCAACTGCTACGTCAATCACCTCTTTCCCTGTTATATGCGGATGAAATTCCAAGACAATTTTGCTAAAGGGAGTCGTTGGTATCGCCACCTCAGCAATTAGCTCAATCTCGGCACCCTCGATGTCGGCGATTAAAACGTTGAACGAACCAAATTTTTGCAATATCTCGCAGGCTGTAAAACCAGGCACCCGGATTTTACCGAGAGAGGACAGACGACCAGCAGCGAAGTGATCCGTTGCATCAAACTGAACAAACGGTTCATCCGAATACGCACCAAGCATCGGAAAGAAGCTTGCGCCATTCTTGAGACGATTCTTTTCAAGATAGCCGAGCACCGACGGATTCGCCTCAAGAACAACATGTTTTCCACCGTCGATTAAAGAATCAATTAAGCACGCCATGACACCCATCCCGCCTCCAAGCTCAAGAACCTGATCTCCTTTCGACAAAAGACGCTTCGTCAATTCCCGTTCGCCGAGTTCATACGTGTCGAAGTAAAAGCTCGCTCTGCACGACATAGGGTATGCGTATCGAGGGACAGAGAAGCTCATTCCTTCCGTTCGATACTTTCGACGTAATATTGACCATAATACTCCAAACAAGATCGACCCGTTACGACTACTCCGATAGTATCTTACAAGCCCCGGAAAAACAGCCGCAATTCCGTCTTTGAAGATCCGTGTCATTGTTACCTTTGGAGCCAACGAACCATTTCCTATTGTATTTAGCTTCATTTTGGCCGGTCAGTGTGTAGTAATCAGACATCGGTCGCTAAAACAAGGATTACATTCCAGCGCATCGTTAGCGGTTTCAACTGGGACAGACGTGCGATGCACCGAAATGTCCACCTCCTCCAACGACGACTGCCCGCTCCAATCGGTGAAGGATCTTTTCAGATTGAGCAAATAAAGCGAAATTGTTTCACCTCCGTCGTTACCTCCTGCCGGGTTGAACCAGCGCCGCATCCGCACGCATTTCTATCAACCGCGTGTTGGGGTAACCACCGCGCACGTTCTCGTCCGTTTGCATTTTTAGATGCGTTCAGACTCGCACGCCTTTACACTGATCGGTCTTTCAGTTTTCGCGATTACATCGGCGGCGGGATGCGGTTGACACATCACCGCGAACCGCTTTGAGTAATAAGACACCAACTGAACTTTACGATCATAAAAGTGCACGATTGAAGCCGTCTTATGGTCAGCCTTCCCGATCACGCCTCGGTTGAGATCGAGATCGAACAATTCAGCCCAATTGCCACATAGATGCGTAATCAACGTATTGCCTACCGGTAGAATGTCGACCTCCGGAATGGAGCCCCTTCTGAGGATGATGTTGTGTAATCCTTGATCAAATCCCGCCGTAGCACCTATGACCCCTCCGCCTAACATCGCAGAATGGGTAAACGCCTTCAGATATTTTCGCATGATAGCCGCAGTTCCGAGTGTGACTCCCGCACAAATCACCGGCTTCGGAAGGATATCCTCTAAAACCGTATCAAGGCAACGGCTCAATTGAGTGATCCATGACCTGGTAGCTCCATTTTCGGCCACAGAAGTATCTTCCTCGGCCACAAGAAGCGCGACTCGATTGAGGCCATCGAAAGGATCGCTTTGGAAAACAACGTCCCGGCTATCGATTAGCGCAATAAACCGCCGGTCATTGACCTCTCTAAGCAATTTGCTCGCATAGAAATACCGGCCAAGCATCGGATGCAGGATCATCGGCAGGACGATTTCGCTAAATCGGCCCATTCGCCCAATCGCATAACCGAATAGCCTTGCGACGTAGCGCCATGCTGGCGTTCGAGAAATCTTGCTTTGTACGGCCATCCGAATATCAGTGTAGCTTGTAAAACTAACGTCCTCCGTACCCCATTCGCTCGGAAGCGGTTCATCCTTCGGGTGTCTTAGAAAGATGACATCGGCCGAGCAAATGTTCATCTGAATGCTGCGGACCAAAGGAAGCAGTGTCGAAAGAGGCATCCCGATCGCTGCCGAAATAATCAGTGGTCGTTCGTCATTCATCATCTGGATCCGGCACACCGCTTACCTCGGCGTAAGGTAAATGCGTTGGTCCTCGGTAAAATCAGCAATCTCCCGCATCTGAATTGCCGTCCCATCAATTAGAAACGCGCTATAATCGTTGACATCCAATATTCGGGTCAAGTCTTCAATTCGGTCTTGCTCCTGCAAGATACGGGCCGGATGCAATTCCAAGAACACCAAAGGACGTTTCCGCGCCAACAATCGCGTCATCCCCTTAACGACCTTTACTTCGTGTCCCTCCACATCGATCTTCACGACATCGGGCTCAAAGGAAAGTTGCTCACAAAGTTCATCACCGGTTCGTTTTGCTACCGACAGATGCACTTGATCGCTCTGACCGCTTTTGGCTGCCACCGCGTGCTCCCATTCGTAGTGCATCCGTAACGTCCCAGCTTCATCTGATAGTGCGCATTCAATTGCCGTTATGTTATTTAAATTATTCTTATGCGTGTTGTAAAGCAATCGCGAAAACGCAATCGGAGACGCATCAACGGCCACCACCATCCGCGAAGGGGCGCCCATCGCAAACGCTAACGAAAACACACCATGCAAAGCACCAATATCCAGTAATCTCTTTTTGTCTTTTGTCCGTTCAATAAAGCAATCCATCTCCATCACCATTCCTGGCGATCGATAGCAGAAATGTTCCATCGCTTCCTTTGATTCAGGGTGTGTTTGAAAAATCAGGTCGTCTCTGAAAGCAATTTCCCCCTCGCCCCTTTTTAGATTCCTTTTTTCGTAGGCTCTTCTTAACGCCACAAGAGCCTCTTCGTTGGCAAATTCAACCGGTGACAGCTTTCTCTTCCGGCGCGAGACGGCCCTCCCCAGGACAACGAGACCCGGGGGAGTGACCTGCTTCAAGAATCTTCTAATCAACTGTCGCATTGCGATTTTTTGACCAGAACCTCAAACCTCGGAAAAAAGAAGCTGGTTGAACTTATCCTTGTGGGCTCTAACAACAATCTCCCAAGTGAAACGATCTTGTTGCAACCGTTGCCCAGCACTGCCCAATTCGGTGCGCAACACGCGGTCTGACAACAAGCGAATGAGTATTTCTGCGATCGCCTCCTGCTTTTGCTCCACACAGAATCCGTTGACGTCATCAGTGATCAACTCACGAACAGCGGGCGCAGGACCCCCGACCACCGCTTTCGCGTATGACCACGCCTCGACATAGACTATACCAAACGATTCCGTAGCGGACGGCATACAGAAGACATCGCAAGCTGCAAGAGCATCTTCCTTTTCCGCTTCATCGGCTTTGCCCAAGTCTAGCGAAGCAGATTCGGGCAACGGTGGATAGGTAGGATCTCCCGAGGGGGCCACGATGACCAAACAACTGTCAGGAAACTTCTCTAAAACCTTCGGCATGGCCGAGCAAAGTTGATGATATCCTTTACTCATATGTTTGCGCCCGATGAACAAAATAAGAGGACGATCTCCCAAATTATGGCGTGCTCGGAAGCGGCTCGCATTTCCAGTGCCCTTGACCGACGGCGCCAACCCTATCACCTCCAATCGAGAGCATTGTGCACCACACTCAATGAGATGTTGTCTTTCAAACTGAGACAAGGTGAAGACAATATCGGCTTGATTATACAAAAGCACATCGAGTGCGCTATCACCCCAAGTGCCAGGATGAACAGCCGGCAGCACGGTGAAAGCAACGTCTCGTCTTCTCGCTTCGGCCAACGCCGCAAACCCTAGCAAATCCCACCCGGTCCCCACAAAATGGATAACATCCGTATCCGCCGGTACTGCGGCGCTCAATGCCGCTTGATACGCCTGGCGGAAAATCAAAGGTGCCAGTTTCATCAGTTTTGCTCGACTGGTAAAGTGATGCAGATGTCTCAATAAAGGCCGAAACGCTCCTTTCGGAGTAATAATATGTGTCTCATAACTTCCGGTCCGCAGTGTGCGCGGCTTTTCACTATAATCATAATCGATTCCAGGTGGCCCATCAAGATGAATCCGCGCGACGCCACTCACGTCGTATTCAGAAGTGCCGTGATAAGCCAGTGATCTCATATACGATGCAAGGCCTCCGACTGCGTCGCAACTGCCACTTGAAATCAAGCATATCTTGAGCCGCTTCCCGGCGATGAGCCGTCGCGTGGTTACTTTATTGCGCATTTTCCATTGTCCAAGATTTTATTGCTTAACTACAACCCTTACCATTTTCATGCTGTTAGACACTTTTCCATTACATGCGCCGGAACAGGTTCGCCCTTCATGCCAACAGTGCTTTCACAAACGATGGTTGTTCTTTCCTTCGGATCCAAATATTGCCGCCTGTGTCTTTCAAAAATAGCGGCATTCTTAGCTCGAACCATTCACGGTGATGCTGCTCCATCCACGGAGTGAACATCACAATCTCAAAAGCGTCGTTAAACATCAGGAAAGCTCTCAAAAGATACATCTCGTTGAACCCGAAATACGATTGATCCGAACAAACCCATTCCTTCGGATATTCGAACCCTTCAAAAACATCGTGGATTTGCACCAATACACCGGGATTTAATAGCGGCAGAACCTCGAGATAAAGATGATTCACATCGCCACCGGTCTTGCTAACATGCGATGAATCGATAAACAGCATATCGCCTGCCGCTAATTCGGAAAAACAAGAAGAATCAATATCCTGGACAAGCTTCGTAACCACGGTGACTCGAGATTCATCATCAGGTTTCATCAAACTATAAAGCCTTTCAGGATTAGGCTCCACAAATGTCAGATCGATTCTGTTTTCAAAGAAACGCTCGTTTGTGTCCAACATCAAAGCCGAAGAGAAACCCGAACCTATCTCAATAATCCTTTTCGGCTGAAACTGTCGCATCATCATGTGCAACATGAGCCCATCGGCATAACTATAGTAGCCGTTTCTCAGATAATATCGACTGTGGCCGCTTTTATCCTCAGGAAAAGGTTGCTCATTGTAAAATTGTGCCATCTTCATCAATAGCGAGCACTGCGCTGCCTCGTTTAACTCAATTCCTGGAAAACTTGCGCGCCTTCTATCAAAAAGCGACTCCGCCTGCTGGCCAAGCTGCCGATAATCTACAAGGGGACTGTAGAAGTGTCCCGGCGGCGGCCACATCTGGTGTGTGATGAGGTGAGTGACCAAACGCCGCTTCCATTTCCTCAATAAGTTGAATCCGTTCACGAGTGCGTCCGCAACCTGTTTCAAGATGTCGGCAAAGTCACGCCATGGATCTGTTCACTGGAAGGCGTAAAGCCCTTCTGGTGCCCGGGAGTTTGCTGTAAATAGAAGCGCGGAGGTTCGTAGTGCACCTCTGCTGATGTTGCCGCGAAAAAGCGATCACCAACGAGGTCGCTTCGCACAAAGAACGCGTCTGTGCCAGACAATTCACATCCGACCAAAGCGTACCCACAATTCTTTCCTGTCTCTGCAAAAGCCTTCAGGCTTGCGCCATAATTGATCGTCATATCCCAAATGCCACTCTCCTTGTAAGGAGCGACCCACTCAATATCAGGCGGAAAATGCGAGTTGTATTCGACGCAAATCACCCGTGGATTCAGTGCACACAATTCTCTCCAGATGTGATAGGTGTTGTAATCTATGTCAATCACCAGGAGATCTAAGCCATCCGGAACCCCAATGGATCGCAAGAGTTGAAGAGCGCTTTCTTTCCTCAGAAAAGCGCGCTGAAGTTGAAGTTGGCCTTCACGTTGAAGGACATCGATGTCCGGTGGAAGATCGCTGTCCTGCGGAAGTGTAGGATCGACCCAATAACCGGACCAACCTTGGAGAAGCAAGTAGGTGCTATTACTTTCCAAGGGTGCGACTCCGATTTCAACGAACTTCCGATCTCTCGTCCCAATGCGGCGAAAGATCTCGGTAATGATGCCATCCTGGCCAAATTGGGAAAAGATCTGCCGCCGGCTACGCATCAGGCAACCCGAATTGTCGTAGCGAGGATCAGAAAGCAATTCACGGGTAGCGAGCTCTTGAAGCACGCGCGCAGCGATTGCCCCGGATTGACCCGCGATATCGAGTGACGCTTTACCCGCTTGCCCGGCTGCAATGAGTTTTGAAAATGCATTCATCAACGGTCAACGGCGTTTGCAACGGATTTTTCAAAACGATTAGCTGCGCAAGGAGTTACAACGTCGACTGCTTGCGGATCCACCAAACATGCTCCCAGTAGGGAAGCTGATCCTAAAGGAGCAAAATCGCAACCCGAGTTAAGCACCTCCAAATTCAGCACTTTCTCGTGGTAATCGAATAACTCGACCATCGGGTCGTGCAACCAAGCGGTGATAGAATACTCGTCCGGGACAAACGGCTGTCGGTCGACGTGGAGATTCACCTCGTGATCTCCTTCATGTTTGGGAATTGAACCGATAGCGCTCCGACCGGCAAATATCGTGCCGACCATGCCGTTGGTCATGCCCTCCAGTCGCAATGAGAGTTCCAGTCGTGGTGCCGCTGTGCTCATTGTATATGCTACTCGGAAGCATCCGACTTTAGCCGTGTCCCAAATACTGGATTCGATGCCATCGGGACCGATGAAGGCAACCCTTCTCAGGCGGACAGGCTTGTCAGACCGAACACTGAAGTCAGAAGTGGTGCCGTGCCGAGTCGAAGATCGATATACCTTCAACCCCTCGTGTACGCACCCAGCAAAGCGGACCTCCCCGCCATCAAGGATAAGTGATTTATCACACAAGCTTTGGATTGCACTCAAATTGTGACTGACAAATAGAACCGTGCGCCCCTGTCCTTGCGCCACTTGTTTCATCTTTCCCAAGCACTTGCTCTGAAATTCTGCGTCACCGACTGCGAGCACTTCATCAACGACGAGAATTTCCGGTTCAAGATGAGCGGCCACGGCGAAGGCAAGCCGGACATACATACCACTGGAATATCTTTTCACCGGTGTATCCAAAAACTTCGCCACGTTGGCGAAATCCACAATCTCGTCGAATTTGCTGCGTACCTCGGCACGTGTCATACCTAAGATGGCTCCATTGAGATAGATGTTTTCACGACCCGTGAGTTCGGGATGGAAGCCCGTGCCGACTTCAAGTAGACTAGCAACACGGCCCTTAATACCGATTCGGCCGCGCGTCGGTTCAGTGATCCGGGACAGGATTTTAAGCAAAGTAGACTTGCCGGCGCCATTGCGACCAACAATGCCGAGGACTGTCCCTCGCTTCACTTCGAAGCTGACATCTTTAAGAGCGTAGAAGTCCTCTGCCTGAGTGAGAGGTGAAGATTGAAAAGCCCTGTGCGCGCTGAGTTCGGAACTATTCCCTGCTACGTTTCGATTCCGAAGCTTTGCTCCCAACCAACGACATCCTTCGACGACAGCGTCGCTGATCGCGTGTCGCAAACCGTCACCTGAGCGAGCACTAGCCGCGCGCCCTATAACGTATTTCTTACTAATGTTTTCGACGTGAATAACTGTATCAGAAGCCATCAGTATTCAAATGAGATCTGCAAAAGTACGTTCAGTTCTCCGGAAATAGAAGACACCGGCCATCAGGCATACAACAGTCATGGCGATTGAGACCGCGAAGCCGGAAAAAGAAATATGATATTCACCCCCAAGAATAGCCCACCGAAAGCCATCGATAATTCCGACAGCGGGATTGAGTGAGTAGAATAGGAAGATCGTTTCTCCGAGCTTTGCCCGAACGACGGCGCTACTGAATCCAACGGGTGAGACGTAAAGGCCGAACTGAACGATGAAGGGGATGACAAAACGAAAATCGCGGTACTTGACGTTCAGAGCGGTAATAATGAGACTTGGACCGAGCGCAGCGAGGAACGCCAGCAGCATGAATGCGGGGACGGTAATCAGACGCCAGCTGGGAACGAAATGGTACCAAGCCATCAACCCGATGAGGATGACAAATGATACGAGGAAATCGAGGATGCTTACGACGACCGAACTGCCTGGGATAATGAGGCGCGGAAAAAAAATCTTGGAAATGAGGTTGGCATTGCCAACGATGCTCTGGCTGGCGGTAGAAAGCGCGTTGGAAAAAAATTGCCAGGGAAGGAGGGCAGCGAAAACCATAATAGGATAAGGGGCATTCCCTTGAGTCGGCAGGCCGGCCAGTTTACCGAAGACTACGCTCATTATGAGCATGGTGAAAAACGGTTGAAGAAGAGCCCATGCAGCGCCCACGACCGTTTGCTTATAGCGGATCGCGACGTCCCGCCAGGCGAGAATGAAAAAGAGCTCCCGGTAACGCCAGAGATCAAGCCAGTAATGCTTTTCGGTGCGGCCCGCCTCGATCCAGAGGTCGAAGTCGCCCTCACAAGCGGACGAAGGAGCCGATTGAGTCAAGTTTTCGGGTGCTACGATAGTAGTTTCCATGTAAGTTAGAAAATGCCGACGAGTTTCTCCCGTTGTGCAAGTTGCCAATCCGCGTCTGCCATGATGGCAACCAATTCGGCAAAGCGCACCTTCGGTTGCCAGCCAAGCTGTTCATTGGCCTTGGCCGGATTGCCGATAAGCAATTCCACCTCAGTAGGACGAAAATAACGCGGATCGATGCGCACGTACGCCCGACCGGTGGCCTTTTCGATGCCAACTTCTTCAACACCCTTTCCACGAAACTCGAGTTCCATGTCAAGATGCCGGAATGTCAGGTCGATAAACTCCCTCACGGTATGCGTTTCATTGGTAGCACAGACGTAATCGCCGGGCGTGTCCTTTTGGAGGATGCGCCACATGGCATCGGTGAATTCGGGTGCATAACCCCAGTCGCGTTTGGAATCGATGTTGCCCATCACGAGTTCCTCCTCGAGGCCTTCCTTGATACGGCCCGCGGCGCGAGTAATCTTCCGGGTGACGAAGGTTTCTCCGCGTCGTGGCGATTCGTGATTGAAAAGGATCCCATTGGACGCGTGAATTCCATAGGCTTCACGATAATTGACAATAATCCAGAACGCGTACAATTTGGCGACAGCGTAGGGAGACCGCGGATAAAACGGCGTCTTTTCGGTTTGAGGGATTTCCTGGACCTGGCCATACAACTCGCTCGTGGATGCCTGATAGAAACGCGTCTTGCATTTCAGGCCGACTTCCTTGATCGCATCAAGGAAGCGCAGGGTGCCCATGGCGTCGACCTCCCCAGTGTATTCCGGAACCTCAAAGGAGACTTTGACGTGACTCTGCGCGCCCAGATTGTAAATCTCATCGGGGCAGATCTTTTCCAGCAAGCGGTTGAGGTTGCTAGAATCAGTAAGATCACCATAGTGGAGGAATAGCCGTTCCCCGTAGACACGGCGGTCACGAAACAGGTGGTCGATCCGACCGGTGTTGAAGCTGCTGGAGCGACGAATCATGCCGTGCACGGCATAGCCCTTGTCGAGGAGTTGCTCAGTAAGATAGGAACCATCCTGGCCGGTAATACCGGTAATCAATGCTGTTTTCAAAAAAAAGACGGGCTACCAACCGTTGCTCGAGCGCCATTAAAATCAGGCGGGTACTAGAGAGAGTTTGCTGTGGCGAGCGTGTTCCAATCGGCCTCGGCCATACGCGCCGCCAATGGCAAGGCGCTGGTTTCAGCCTTCCAGCCGAGAAGTTCCCGAGCTCGCTGAGGATTACCCAGCAGAAGTTCGGGATCGGCGGGGCGATAGAAGCGCGGATCGACGCGAACGAGGATCTGGCCCGTGGAGACATCACGGCCAACCTCGGTGCCGTCGGCCCCTTCGAAGGCCAGGCCAATGCCGAGTGCGGCAAACGCGGCCCGCGTAAAGTCCCGGACGGACGTGGATTGGCCGGTGGCGAGGACGAAGTCCAAAGCGCTCTCGTGTTGAATCATTCGCCACATGGCCTCAACGAATTCCGCGGCATAGCCCCAGTCCCGTTGTGAGGAGAGGCTACCCAGTAACAAGCAATCCTGTTGGCCGGCCTTAATGCGCGCGGCTGAGGCGGTGATTTTGCGGGTGACGAAGTTTTCGCCGCGTCGAGGAGACTCGTGATTGTAAGCGATACCGCTGCAGACGAACAAACCATACGCTTCCCGATAAACTTCACAGAGATCGGTGGCAAACACCTTTGCGCAGCCGTAAGGACTCCGGGGGCGACGGGGTGTTCGTTCATCCTGGGGAACTTCGCCCTTCCCGGGACGTCCGAAGATCTCGGAGGAGGAGGCGTGATAAATGCGGACGGCGCGATCCAGATCGCGGCAGATTTCGAGGAATGATAAAGTACCCCGCGCGACATCGTCGCAGGTCGATTCCGGGATTTCGAAGCTGAGACCAACATGGCTCTGGCCGGCGAGATGGTAGATTTCGTCGGGCTGAAGCTTTCGCAAAAGTCGACGCAATGTAGTTGCATCATGGAGGTCGGCGTAATGCAGGAACAACCGTTGACCATAAACCGCCGGATCGGCGCGTAGCTGTTCGATGCGAGAGCGATTAAACGTGCTCGAACGGCGAACAATGCCGTGTACGGTGTAGCCCTTCTCGAGAAGGAGTTCTGTGAGATACGACCCGTCCTGGCCTGTAATGCCAGTAATGACCGCGGTCTTTGCGGGGAGTGGGTTAATGGTTGAGAGTTGAGAGTTGATGATTGAGATCTCATCTCAGGATGAGCGGTCGCTTTATCTGCGCACCTACTTTCTTACATCCGAAATGCCTAGTTCCCCGCGGAATTTCTTTTCGGGCGCACCGGTTCCAATCCCAGAGCCATTTGTGCCATTGGATCCGTTCGCGCCATTGGTGCCGTTCTGATAGGCTTGTCCATAGGTCTGGTCCCGGCCGTATTTGCTATTGTAAGAGTAGTAATAGTGGTAGCCGACACCGTTCCATTTCGGCATGCAGTTGAGAACGAGGCCTGCCGGACGCACGTTGGCGCGCTGGAGGAGTTCCAAGGCGCGGCGGATGACCTTGCGCGGAGTGGAACCGTGTCGAGCCACCAGGATGATCGTGGAGGCGCAACCCACAATGCTGAATGTATCGCTGACTATATTAAGCGGCGCGGAATCGATGACGATGCGGTCGAATTGCTCCTTGACGCTCGTGATCAGTTCGGAAAACCGCGGATTGGCCAGCAGTTCGGCTGGATTCGGCGCCTTGTGACCGGCCGATAGGATCGAAAGGTTTTCGACATTCGACGCAACCAGCGTCACCTCTTCGCCGGTAATATATTCCGCCACGCCCGCTTCGGCACCGACCTCGAAAAGCTTGGTGAGTGCCGGACGCCGTAGATCGGCATCGATGAGGAGCGTTCTTAGCCCTTGCTGGGCGAAGGCGATGGCGATGTTTCCGCTGACCGTCGTCTTGCCCTCGCCAGGAATGGCGCTGCTGACAAGAAAGACCCGGCGCTCCGATTCCGGGCCAAGCATGGAGAGCGAACTTCGCAGCAAGCGGAAGCTTTCCGCGACCGGTGAATCCGGATTCTCACTCATCGCCAAGCCCTCGTGTCGGGTTTTCAGCTTTTCCATGAAGGGGATTGCCGCCAGAACCGGCAACCCTATGAGCCGCTCGGCGTCGTCCACGGTGCGAAGCGACGAATCGACGAAATAGAGGGCGGCGAGCAGCAACGCACCGAGCATGAACCCGCCAACAGTAGCGGTACCGATAATTTGCAAGGATTTGATCGGCACCGCGTCGGCCGGAACCGCGGGTTCTACAATGCGGAATGAAATCGGCTCAATCCCGAGAGCGAGCGTGCTTTCCTTGAGATGTCCTAACACGGACTCGTAAAGGGCCTTGTCTGATTCCCGATCTCGCTCCAAAGCCCGATAAGGGATGATTTTTTCGTCCAACGCGAGGGCCGCCTTTTCCTGTTCGGATACGGCGTCTTGCAATCCCTTTTCCCGGGTAACTGCTTCGTTGTACCGGGCAGTCAGTCGACCCGGCGCCGTTTGGATCGCTTCGTCGAAAGAGTTCGACGCCATTACCAATTTCGCCTTGGCTGCGATCATATCGGGATGTTTGTCACGATAGCGTTCGGCCAGTTGCGCGCGCTCCGCCTCCGCATCGTTGAGGCGCTGGCGAGCGGCACCCACGGCCGGATCTTGCATGACACTGGCAACGTTTTGCAGGTCCTGCAGACTGATCGCAGGGTCGCGGACCGATGCGAGATCCGCCTCAATTCGCAGACGCTCCGATTTTGCGGAATTCAAATCTGCGTTCAACGCCTTCAGCTTTTCGTCGACGAGGTTGCGACGCTCCTCGAGCGAAACAGTTTGCAAATTATTCTTGTAGTCGAGCATCAGGTGCTCCGATTGGTCCAGCTTGGCCTTCAATTCCGCAGCCTTTTTCACGAGAACGGCGTTTTGTGTTTCCATGGTCTTCATCCGCTGTTCAGCGCCAAGCTCGAGAAACTGGTCGACAAGCGCGCCCGAAATCTTTTGCGCAATTCTCGGATCACGATGAGTGAAAGTGACATCGACGAGGCGGGTATTCTGTCGCATGCCGGCATTTGACTGTCCTAAGAGCAACTGCACCACTTCGTCTGCCGAAGCGGGCTCTTTGACCTTTCGGCCGAGAAATTCCTCATCTGCGGACAATTTCAGCGCTTGGGAAACGCGCTCCATGAGGGAGCGATTGCGAAAATTCTGAAGAATCGTTTGGATGATATCCGGGCTGCGCAGATCGCGCTGGTCTTCGTCCTTGAGTTTGATCGCCTTCTGCTCTTGGGCTTCGATTTCCACAACCGTTTTCGATATATAGAGCTGAGGCAAGCGCTGGACATACCACGCTCCCAGAAGGCCACCTGCGGAAGCCATGAGAAATATCAGCCAGGAGCGCCGCAGCAGAGCGTGGAGGAGCCCCTGTAGCTCGAGGGGCTTGTCAGCCTCTTCGGACGGGGAGAGGATTTGGGAGCGTGAAGGCGCGTTTTGCATTTAGAAAAACCTTTCTGGAACGGTGATGGTGTCGTTGGGCAAAATCATGAAGCGCTCCGATTTTGAGCCTTTGGCGAGCTTCTTGGCGTCGACGGTAATCGTTTGCTCGCGACCTTCCACCTGACGACGCACGGCAATGTGGCTCTGGTCCGCCAATCGCGTGAATCCGCCGGCCATGGCGATCGCGGACAGGAGATCCAGCGTGTCTTCTTCCGGCATCGTATAGCCGCCGGCCTTCCCCACCTGACCTAGGACATTGAATGGCTGGCGGGAATACGTGACGACCGAAACTGAGACTTGGGGTTTGACAATGTAGTCTTTGTCGAGAAGCGCTGCGATGTGCGCAGCGGCGTCATTGGTCGTCTGGCCGGCGATCTTGACCAATCCCAAGAGCGGAAAATTGACGGTGCCGTCCTTGGAGAGCCGGCACTGGGAGTCCAGACTGGATTCACGAAAAACACGAATGGCCACGACGTCATTTTCCTTGAGAATGTAGTTTGCGCTCTGCGGGATCGCAACCGCACGCGGCAAGGCGGCGGCTTGGGGTGCAGGGGTGGATTGCGCCACAGCCACAGCTCGCGGTATTGTGACCGGTGTCTTTACTGTGTCGTCCGCGCCTTCGGCGCGCAGCGCCACGAACAGCGTCCCCAGCAACCAAGCCATAATATTGTAAATTGCTTTCATAGTGATGATTACATCAATAGGTGAAACTGAGTTGGATTCTCGCGAGTGAGTCCGTGTACGGCTCAAGGTTCGAATAGTTTGTCCTGTAGGAATAGACGAGTGATCCAGTCCACCGCTTCGTGAGGACGGCTTGAAGGCTGATTTGACCGAAGAGTAGTCTGTCGTGGCGATTGGTATTGATGACACTTTGCGTCGATTTATAGATCGCGTCCTCGTAGCCGGCTGAGAAGGTGAGACTCGCCTGGCTGCCGAGTCTTTGCGTAACGGCGAGCGCGAGATCTGTGGTAGTGTAATTGGAATCGATCATGTCGCCAGAACTTTGGACAGCGCGGCCAGCAGTGAGGGAAAAGGCAGTGCCAAATCGAGGTATCCATTGCGCGCCCAGTCCGAAAATTGGGTTCAGCTCTCGGATATCCCCTGCTTCGCGGTATTCCACTCCGACCGTTCCGTAAAAACTCGACACCTCAGAGGATACCAATACAGCGCGAGTCAACAACTGCCCGAAACGTTGCTGGCCCTCGCCAATAACGTCCAACGACCCGACGGCAAATCCGATACCCACCTGCGTTTTATCGCTGTAAAGATAGTTGAAAAATGTGGTGCTCGTCAAGCCCGAGGAATCGGTGCCACCCGAATACTCGCGGACGGGCATTGTCACATCCCACTCGAGATTCGTCTTGGGTGAGAGTTCGTACGTGGCGGTGGGGGCAACGGTGAGCAGATCCCGGTTTACCTGGCCACCAAAATCCCGGCTTGTGCCCGAGAGGGCATCATAGGTAATGCCAAGTCCGAGATTCAATTTGGAGAAGGCATAATTGCCGTGGACTTCAAGGTCCTGAGTGTATGGGCGCACCCCGGAATTACGAGATTGATAGGTGTATTGAGCGGCGTAAGAAATCTCCAAGGACCGTCGCAATTCCAATTCACCGATGAAAAGATCAAGAGTACCTCCGAGACCTGGATGAAAGCCATTCAGGGGACTGGCACTCTGCGCACCAGTCATTTTTTCATATGAAGCCGTGGCGTTCACGGATGGACGAATGGCCACTGGACCGATCCTGAATCCAATCCCCGGAGCAGCCTTCTTCGCCGGGAGAAATACGGAATCCTCGACAGAGCCAACGCCGCCAACCCCATCGCTCCAGGCCTCAGACCCTGTTTTTGCATTATGGATTCCGGTTTTGACGACTGCATCGTTCGCGTAGTCGGTCCGAAACGAAACGGCCGACGAATCGGCTGGGGCGACGGCTGGGGCATCATTCGCCGCCGGTTGGGTTGGAACCGGGCTAGTTGGTATTGGGTCCGGAGTCAGGACTTCCCAGAGTTTTTGCAAGTGATTTTCGGGTTTGGGGGGCGGCTGGGCCGCATCCGGCGAATTGTCCGGGGCTGGGGAAGGCCAATTTCCGGGGGTGGAGGAGGCGGCGGTCCGAAAGCCGATGATGGCAGGGTTCGCGATCGAAGTGTTCGCGTTGAAGCCCTGGGCGAGGAGTCGCGGGACGGTGCTTACAACTGCAGCGCCGCAAAGAAAGGCGGGCAGCAACCTCAAACCATAACGCGAAAGACACACCATCAGCATGAAAGCGGATTGCTATAACTGCCACCGGAATATGGATCAATGCAAAGTTTCAAGGGCGGCCGTCAATGCCTCGCGTGCCTGTTCATTCCAACTCTGCAAAATGCCGATCCGGTCCAGAAGGACTTTGCTTTTTGGGTTGTCGCTTTTCTCGTTGTGTTCCGAAAGCGTCCGAAGACGCTCTCCGACGCCGCGCAAATGAAACAGGATGCTCTCGGCCATGAATCCCGTGACCACATTGCGGAGTTCCGTTTGCGCCTGGAAGAAATCCCTTCGATCACGGGCATGATAGCTGACCTCGATGGCACCCATCCGCCGAAGGTACCGCAGACCATGGCTCGCCGATCCGTTGCTCACTCCGAGCCCCTCCACAATCTGGTCGAAAGTAACTGGCGTCGTGGACGTAAAAATGAAACCGAAAATCTCGCCGACGGAACGCGGCATGCCGAGCCATTGCCCGACGCTCACGCACACTTGAATTAACTCCCACTGTGGATCACGAGACGTGGCGATCCGCCCGTGGACATCCTCTGTACCATTACCATTCTGGCCTTCAGGGCTTCCTAATCTGGAATGCATTGGCTCCGAACTCATGTGGCCGCAAATACTTCACTTGTTTCGCGTCGTTCATCTTTTTCTGAAGAATTAGACCAAAAGGGTAACTTTGAGGATTTGCATTCGCCCACCGCCGCACCTCGAAGTAATCGGATTTTGCGAGAAAGCTGCCGCACGTGGTTGAATTTATGATTCAACCAAAATCGAATTTTTGTGATGTCGTCGGCCGTGATTTTCATTCGGACGCCCGGGCCGCATTCACGGCCCCAAGCGAAGAAATCATGTCGAACTGAGCGGCATAGTAGCGATTCTCCAGGACCCGCCTAGACCTGACGCGCCGATTAACGGGTCAGCCGTGGAATCACGGTTGCATCAGGTTTTGTCCTACAGACCATTCTCCCTGCCTATTTATCTCCAAGACAGCAATTTACAGAAAAGTTTCGCATAGCGCGAACCACTGCCTTTCACTCTGTTTACACCGCGACTCCTCCTCCGCCAAACCGCCTTCTACGCCGCTGATTCCGAGTCAATCAGCCGGTGCTTGTGAGCGTAAACCATGATCTGCGCATTATTCTTCAAATCCAGTTTTTCCAGAATCCTCGTCCGATACGTGGAGATCGTCTTTACACTGAGCGAAAGAATTGCCCCCACCTCTTTCACCGTTTTGCCGGAAGCGAGCAGGCACATCACCTGGTATTCGCGATCCGAAAGATCCTCATGCGGCACCCCGGAACGATCGTCCTGCACGTGGGAGGCGAGCTTCTCTGCGAGACTCGCCGTAATGTAGCGTTCTCCTTTCAGCGCGTGATGCACCGCCTTGACGAGTTCCGTGGCTGCGTTGTCCTTGCGAATATACGCACACGCCCCCGCTTTCAGCGACCGAATCGCAAACTGATCCTCCGCGTGCATGCTGAGGATGATGACCGGGAGCAGCGGTTTGGCTTGCTTGACGTCCTTCAACGTCTCCAAACCGCCACGCCCAGGCATGCTGATATCCAGCAGGAGAACATCCCAATTTCCTGACCAGATGGCCTTTAGCGCGGATTGACCGTCCTCCACGTCGCCAATTACGAGCTTGGGAAAATTTTCCACCAAAACCGATTTCAGGCCTTGCCTGACGAAGAAATGATCGTCTGCGATTAGAACGCGCTGCGGTTTATCCATAATTCTTATCGGTGTAAATACGTAGGTGGTTGCTGATGAAAAGTCAAATTTGGTAGAAATCGGGCTCCGAAAGTAGGACAAACGCCGATTGTGTCGCCTCCAGCCAGCAGCGCAAGTAGAAACCGATCCTCCTACTTAAAGTTGCCGAAAATACACTATGTACGCTTCTCGGATATCATTCGCTAACGACCAGTTTGGTCTGGATCACTCGACTTTGGCAAGCGCGATACGCACCCGGACCGTCGTCCCTCTCCCCGGCACTGACGTAACCGCGAAATCCCCTCCTGCAGCCTCCACACGTTCCCGCATGCCGAGCAATCCGAAACTGTCCTTCCTCCGGGGATCCGACGGTCGAAAGCCTCGACCGTTGTCCAGCACGGCAAGCGTCAGACTTGTGGAGCTTCGTCGCATTCTAACACGCACTTTTGTCGCCCCCGCATGTTTGGCCACATTGGTGAGGGTCTCTTGGAAGACGCGAAATACGGTGGTTGCCAGGTTCCTGTCATCGCAAGTAAACGCCTCAATCGCACATTCGCAGCGGATCCCCACCCTGCGCGCGAACTCGTCCGCCTGCCACTGAATGGCCGCTACGAGTCCCAATTCGTCGAGAATGGGTGGCCGCAGCCGGACGAGCAGACGTCGCACCGTATCCAATGTTTCCGCCGCCCATTTTTTCATTTCCACCAGTTTGATCGCAATCGCGTTCTCCTGCGGCACGAGCTTCTGAAAGCGACCTTCCAGCCACTGCAACTCAATTTGAAAAAGGGTCAGTGTCTGCCCCAATTCGTCATGGATCTCCCGGGAGATGTTCGTTCGTTCCTCCTCACGCGCGCTTTCGATCCTCAGCGCCAGTTCCCGAAGGAGCGATCGGGAGCGATTCACCTCCTCCTCGCGTTGTTTGGCTTCCGTAATGTCTAAAAGAAAACCGCGGAAGCGCGGGCGTTTGTCCTCATCCACCATTCGACGTGCCACCTGGGCCACCCAAAGATACCGGCCATCGGCCTTGAGGAGACGAAATTCCGTTTGGCGGCTCCCGCCGTGATCCGATCCACGCTCCCCGTCAGCGAATGTGAGCCCGGCCAATTGATCCTCTGGATGAACGATCGAAGTCCAGAAATCGCGACCATACCACTGGCTCAATGGATGCCCCAGGAGTGCGGGCGCTTGCGGCCCGACGTAACAGAAGCGATGCGAACGGGAGTCATACTCGAATGGAATGACACGGGTCGTCTCGGTAAGATTACGAAATAGCCTTTCGCTGTTCACTAACTCCTCCATGGCAAGGTTATGCACCGTGATGTCCGAGGCTGAGCCGATGATCTGCGGGCTTTCAGGAGCATGCGCGGGCACAAATCGCGACTCCCTGGCCCGCAGCCAAACCCAACGTCCGTCCGCGGCACGAATCCGGAATTCACTGGTCAGAATCTCATTCGTTTCGCACTCCGCCAGCGAATGAAGATGTTGTTCGCGGGCGAATGTCTCCTCGGGATGTCCAAGCGCGATCCAAAAGAAAGGATCCATTTCCCGCAGCGCATCCGTCGAATAGCCCAGCATTTCTTGAAGCCCTCCCTGGAGATAGATGCAGCGCCGCGCCCTCCAGTCGTAGACATAAAGAATCACCGGCAAGGCGCCGAGGACCTCCTCGGCTAAGTTCTGACTCTTCTCTGCTGAGGAGCCCGCAAACCGTCGATAAGTGACGTCCAACATGCATCCGCTGAGTATCCTTTCCTCTCCAAGCGAAATCACACTCACCATGTCTCGAACCCAGATCGTCCGGCCATCGGCATGGACCATCCGGTATTCGATTTCAAAGCAGCTTCCTTTCTCCAGACTCTCCGTGCGCACGACCTCCACCCACTGCCGGTCATCGTCGTGGACATGGGCAGCCCAGAAACCTTCCTCCATCCATTCGTCGACTGGAAAACCAAGGAATGCGGCCGCTTGGGGCCCAACGTACAGAAACTGCCTCATGGCGAAGTCCGCTTCCCACGGCAGCAAATTCACGGCCTCGACCAGCAGACGGTAGCGTTGCTCACTCTCCCGCAGCTTCTCCTCCGCCAACCGGCGAGCCGTGATGTCCACCACACTCCCTTCGTAGTACTGTGGGCGTCCCGTTTCATCGACGACAGTCCTGGCGTACTCGGCGATCCACATCCGAGTCCCATCCGCACGAAAAATTTCTGCCTCGAAGTCCTTTACGGATCCCTCCTTTCCCAGCAAGCGAACGAAATCCGCCCGGCGATTCCGATCGACATAGAGTTGCGTGTTCAAATCCTGCAACGCTGAGAGCAGATCTGTCGGAGTGGCAAAGCCATACATCTTCGCCAGTGCCGTATTCACTTCGATGTAGTGTCCGTCCAGCGTCGTCCGAAACATGCCCTCGACCGATTGCTCGAACGCGTCCTGGTAACTTTGCAAGTCAACGTCGATGGTCGCACTGGCTGCGATCCACGGGATTCCCCGAATTTTCAGACAACAACTTCGACTCGCATTGCTTCCAAATAGTTCAGTAACGGACCAGCGGGCGGATCGGCCATGCGTGGCGGGATCCGGGACATCTCTCAAGAGCAAGAACCCGTGAATCACACTTTTTTTGCCAGCCAGGACGTCATTGATCGCTACTTCCAGGATTCGCCCCGCGGCCTCATCGACGTACTCGAGAATGGCCTTCCAGTGGCGTCCGGCACTGTTCCCGTCACGGATTGCGAGCAACTCACACGCCTCTGCGTTGAGCAGATTAATCGTCCCATCTTCCGCGATAATCAGCATTCCGGGGCTCATGCAGCGCCGGGAATCAACAAGCAGGATTCATCCTCGAAAGGCTGGCGCTGCCAGCCGCGTGTGTAAAGTCGAGAGTCGATTTTCATAAAAGCGCCAGCATCGCGCCGCGAGGCCGCTGAAATGCGTCACACACATGCGCGTGACATTGCCAAAACTTCCGTTGCAGCGATGATCCAAATCACCAATGAATCGTCGAACTTTCCTCCAGTCCACCGTTGGCGCCGCGTTGGCGACTTCGCTCCCGGCGTTTGCCGAGCAAGGCCGCCCACCGCGCATCCTGCTGCGCAACGCGTGGCAGAGCCAGAATATCGGTGACATCGCCCACTACCTGGGGCTGCTCGAGCTGTTGGAAAAATATGCGATCGATGCGGAGGTCCGGCTCTGGCCGAGCAATCTCGACAACGGCGCCGATGCCCTGCTCGCCCGCCGTTTTCCCAAAGTCATCGTCCTCAAGGGCCAGGAGCACATCGCCACGGCCATCCGGGAGTGCGACTTCTTTCTCCACGGGTCGAGTTCAGGCTTCGGCGCGGTGAAAGACGTCGTGCGCTGGCAAAAGGAGACGGGGAAACCGTTCGGGGTCCTCGGCATCTCGCTGACCTCCAGCGACCCCGAGCCGATCAAGACGCTGAGCAAGGCCGACTTCGTCTTTTTCCGCGATGGCGTGTCGTTCCAAAAGGCCAGGGAACTCGGCTGCACCGCGCCCATCATGGCCTTTGGCCCGGATACGGCCTTTGGCATTGTCACGCTGCGCAATGACGAAGCGGCGACGGCCTTTTTGCGCGAGCATGGCTTGGAAGAGGGCAAGTTTCTCTGCTGCATCCCGCGCTATCGCTGGACGCCCTCCTGGACGGTCTACAAGGGCCGGCCAGTCGATGAGGTGAAACTCGCGCGGAACAACGAGATGAAGGATCACGATCACGCGCCCTTGCGCGACGCGATCATCGCCGTCACGCGCGAAACGGACCTGAAGGTGCTCGTGACCTGTGAGGACCAAACGCAGATCGCGCTCGGCAAGGAGATGCTCATCGATCCCCTGCCCGAAGACGTGAAAAAGAAAGTCGTCTGGCGCGATCACTACTGGCTCACCGACGAAGCGGTCAGCACCTACGTGCGCAGCGCGGGCCTCTTCGGGAATGAGATGCACAGCCCCATCATGTGCATCAGCAGCGGCATCCCGGCGGTGGTCTGTCGCTTCGACGAGCAAACCAACAAAGGTTTCATGTGGCGCGACATCGGCTTGAACGACTGGCTCTTTACCCTCGACAAACCGGACGACGTCGCGCGCATCGCCCCGACGGTCCTGGCCATCGCGAAAGAGCCCGCCGCGGCGAAAGCAAAAGCGGCCAAGGCGCGCGAAATCGTGCAGCAACGGCAGCGCGAAGAAATGGCGGCGCTCACGGCTTCGTTGAAGAAAGCGAACAAGGGATGAATCGTCCCCGGGGTGCCGTGGCCCGCGCCACCACGTGGCCGGGTGCGCCGCATCTCCGCGACTGGTCATCATCCATCCGCAAGCCATGAAGCGAAGGCAGTTCATCCAGCAATGCGCCGGGCTCTCGGCGGGGATGATGCTGGCGCGGCAATTGCCGGCGCAGGACCCGGCGGCGAAGGAGGACCACGCGATTGTCGTTGATCCCCAGCCGCGGCACGAACTTTCCCCGTGGCTTTACATGCAGTTCATGGAACCGCTGGGCACCACGGATGGCTCCGTCGAGGCGAGCTGGGATCATCTGCAACAAAGATGGCGTCCGGACCTCATCGCCGCGGCGAAGGAACTGGCGCCGCCGATGCTGCGCTGGGGCGGCCTGTTCAGCGCCTACTATCGCTGGCGCGAAGGCGTGGGGCCGCGCGCCCAGCGCAAGCCGATCCACAATCTCGTGTGGGGCGGTATCGAGTCGAACCAGGTCGGCACCGCGGAGTTCCTGGACTTCTGCCGGCAGGTGCAGGCCGACCCGCTCATGTGCGTGAACTTTCAAGCCGAAGGCGACCCGCGCTGGACGGTCAACGAACTGGGCGAAGAGCGCGCCGGCAATGCGCAGGAGGCAGCCGATTGGGTCGACTACTGCAACAATCCCGAAAACAAGGAACGGATCGCGCATGGCGCACGCGAACCGTTCCCCATCCGCGTCTGGCAGCTCGGCAACGAAACGTCCTATGCCCCGAGCCGGTTCAAAAAGGATTGGGCGATCAAGAAGACGATTGAGTTCAGCCAAGCCATGCGCAAGGTCGATCCGACGATTCAACTCATCGGCTGGGGCGATAGTGGCTGGGCGCCCGAGATGATCGAAAAAGCCGGCGAACATATCGATTACCTCGCCTTTCATCACCTCTTCGATCCCGGCGCGCCGCTGCGCGATTCCGAGTATGTGAAGGATCCCGCGGCGACCTGGGAGGCGCTCATGGGCACGGTGAAAAAACACGAGCGCAAGCTGCTCGACGTGCGCAGCCAGGTGGAGCGCTATAAGTTCGCGCTGGCGATGACGGAAAGCCATTTCACGATGCAGGGCCGCAACCGCTGCGACCTCAATTCCGCCTGGGCCACCGGCGTCGCCTATGCGCGCTTCCTCAATCTCCACCAGCGCCACGGCGACCTTTTGAAAATCGCCAATCTCGGCGACTTCTGCGGCACGCGCTGGCAGACCAATGTCATCATGATCCCGGTGCCCGGCGGGCCGTCTTACCTCATGCCGCTCGGCAAAGTGACGGCCCTCTATCGCCAGCACACCGGCCGGCAATTTGTCCAGGCCACGGGCGGCACATCCGATCTCGACATCGTGGCCAGCCGCACCGGCGACCGCATTTTCCTCCAGGTGGTGAACACCCATCGCACGCGCTCGCAATCCTGCCGGATGGTCGTGAATGGATTTGCCGTGGAGTCGGGCGTCGCCCGGGAAATCGCCGCCGATCCGTTTGCCGAGATTATCTCGGCCAAGGACGATCCCATGAAAATGCGCGAGGTGGCGATCGCTCCGGCGGAACTGCACGTCTTTCCCGCCGCCTCAGTGACCGCGGTCGTGCTCAAAGCTCGCGCCGTCTGAGACACTTCACTGTCCGCGCTAATCCTGCGGCGCAGGCGCCGTGAATTGCAGGTGTGGGAGCACGTAGCGAGGGACAAGGGTGCTGGGTTCACCGCTGGAACACGCTTGCCGCCCTGAGCAGAAGCGATTAATCTCTAGGCATGAGCACGCTTACTGAAATCGAGGCTGCCGCCGACCAGTTGGCGCCTGAAGAAAAGCAGGAACTCATTCTGTTTCTCGCGACGCGCTTGCGTGCCTCGGGGGCCGAGATGCCGGCGCCGCGTAAATTCACGCGGGAAGAAATGGCGGCTTGGATCGCCGAGGATGAGGCAGACATGCGCCGATTTCAGGAAGGCGTGTGAGAGTCTTCCTCGATGCCAGCGTGTTACTGGCAGCTTCCGCCTCGGCCAATGGGGCATCGCGCGAAGTTTTTCTGCTTGCTCCAACAAATGGCTGGCTGCTGGTCGCAACTCCTTACGTCGTGGCTGAAGTGATGCGCAACTTGTCGGATTTCCCGTTGGTTGCCACAGCGGACTGGGTCCGGCTGCGCAGCCAACTCCTGATCATGGACGACGTGCTGACCTTGGACCGCCCCGTCGTCTTTCCGGCTGGAAAAGATCGCCCCATCTTATTTGGCGCGCTGGCTTGGGCGGAGGTTCTCCTCACGCTGGATCGAAGAGATTTCGCTCCTCTCTTGGATGAAAGCTTCTACGGCCTCTCCGTACTTAAACCGGGAACTTTCATTGCCCGCGAACGAGCGTCGGGCAGATTGAAATGACTTCCCTGTTACTTGGCACTAACAACCTCATCCCACCGGATGCGCCGCCAGAGCCTCCAGATCTCCATTCCTAATCCTCTGCGGCCTCCGCGTCTCTGTGACCTCGGCGTTTTCAAAATCCTTCAGTACCCCTATGCACGCTGATTCCAGCCGCCGCAAGTCCTCCTCATCGGCTGGGATGCCGCCGATTGGAAGGTCATCATGCCGCTCGTCGGCGCGGGCAAGATGCCGAACCTGGCGTGGTTTCTGGAAGAAGGGATTTGCGGCAACATGGCCACCCTCCAGCCGGTGATCAGCCCCATGCTCTGGACCTCCTACGCCACGGTTAAGCGCGCCTACAAGCACGGCGTGCACGACTTTTCCGGGCCTGACCCGCTGAGCGCCGGCATCCGGCCCGTGACGAATCTTTCGCGTAAGACAAAGGCGATCTGGACTATCCTGAACCAGCAGGGACTGCACACCATCACCATCGGCTGGTGGCCGTCGAATCCCGCCGAGGAACTTTCCCGGGGCGTGATGGTCTCGAACGATATTCAGACGGCGGACTGGAATATCACCTCACTACGGAAAGGGCTCCCGCTATTTGCCGAAGGAACTTCATTATCGCGACTAAGCCGCCGCCATCGCCATCGGGTGAACCTCGCGGGCCACGCGCTCCATGAGTTGCTTCGCATTGCGGAGATCACATTCGATTTGCACGTTCAGCCAAAAGCGCGGCGATTGGCCGAAATACCGGCCCAGGCGCAGCGATGTGTCGAGGGTGATGGCCCGCTTGCCGTGAACGATTTCGTTCACCCGGCGCGGTGGCACCCCCAAAGCGCGAGCCAGCGCATTTTGAGTGAGCCCCATCGGCTTCATGTAGTCTTCCAGGAGAATTTCTCCCGGCGTCACGTGGTTGAGATTCGCCTTCATGGTGATCGTTTGGTTTAGTGGTAATCGTCGATTTCGACTTCATGGGCGTTCCCGTCCTTCCAGACGAAGCAAATGCGCCACTGGTCATTGATGCGGATATCATGCCGGCTTTTGTCCTTCCAAATTTTCTCCGTCTCCTGGCAGAGGAAGTCTTGAATCACTTCCCCATGCTATAACGCCCCGCGTTATAGCGCAAGCTCT
>Ga0206812_1049_pt2 | contig 29756 bp, 27 predicted proteins | sample Alteio_BWOrgCont_54_FD_152912 | JGI IMG/M metagenome (GOLD analysis project Ga0206812, IMG submission 152912) | Enriched cells from forest soil in Barre Woods Harvard Forest LTER site, Petersham, Massachusetts, United States -... | ecosystem: Environmental > Terrestrial > Soil > Temperate forest >... | reverse complement strand
TCCTATGGACCAGGTAAACGAAATCATCTAATTCCAGGGGCTTTCCAATAAAACCATCGGCGCAACTACCATTCGAAATTTTATCAATATCCTGGTTAGCTGAATACAGTATAAGCGGAATATTAGTTGTGAGGTTGTTGGCTTTGAGCTTTAAACAAAGTTCGTTACCGGGAACGCCGTTAACCATATAGCCAATAACTATTAGATGAGGTTTTAGCCCGGCTATCTCCTGAACAGTCATCTCCTTGTCCGACTTAATAACTTCATACCCGTTATTCTCAAATGTAAAAACGGCCATTTCGCGGGCGTCGGTATCGTCTTCAATAATAATTAGTCTTTTCACCTCACAAAAGATTAGAAGTACTAAGTTATTAATTAAAACGTATCAAGCTGATGATTTGCGGCATTATTTATTGCCTATACTGATGTTGTCAGTATAGGCAATGAGATATAAAAGTATTGTTTACGATATGTTTTTAGCCAGCCAGTCGCCTACCTCGCTTGTTTTGTAAGCTTTGTTTTTCCCGGCCAGGTCTTCGGTTACAATTCCTTCCGTTAGTGATCTGTTTACAACGGTCCTGATCAATTCCGCTTCTTCTTTTAATCCGAAAGCATCTTCAAACATCATTGCGGCTGATAATACAGTTGCTAAAGGGTTAGCAATATCTTTTCCTGCAGCTTGCGGGTACGACCCATGTATGGGTTCAAATAAAGAGGTGTGAACGCCTATAGAAGCAGATGGCATCAATCCCATGGAACCAGAAATTACCGAAGCCTCATCCGTTAAAATATCGCCAAAAAGATTTTCTGTGATCAACACGTCGTAGCTATTTGGCCACTGTACCAAACGCATGGCAACTGCATCCACAAATTCATAACTTACTGTAACTTCGGGAAAATCCTTTTCCATATCCTGCACCGTTTCGCGCCATAAACGGGAGGTTTCCAATACATTCGCTTTATCTACACAGCAAAGTTTTTTACTGCGGGTCATCGCCATTTCAAACCCTAATTTTGCCAGGCGCTGAACTTCCGCCCTTGTGTAAGTACAGGTATCAAAAGCGGTGTTGCCGTCATCCAGTCTGCCACGCGCGCCGAAATAAATACCACCGGTCAGCTCACGCAAAATGATGATATCAGTTCCTTCAATACGCTCTCTTTTTAGGGGCGAATTATCAATTAATGATGGAAAAGTAAACGTAGGGCGAACGTTTGCGAACAACCCCAGTTTTTGACGCATTTTTAGTAATCCCTGCTCCGGGCGGACTTTGGCTTTTGGATCATTATCATAGCGTGGGTGACCAATAGCGCCAAATAATACTGCATCAGCAGCCATGCAAATTTCATGGGTCGAATCCGGGTAGGGTTCACCAACGGCATCTATGGCCGCGGCCCCTGTCAGAGCCGATGTCCAGGTGATTTGGTGGTTAAATTTTTTTGCTATTGCATTAGATACTTTAACAGCCTGGTCAATAACCTCAGGCCCAATTCCGTCTCCTGCTAAAAGTGCGATATTCAGTTTCATTCGTTTTATGTGTGTTTTAGTACTATTTGTGAAAAAAGGGCCAGAAACCAAGAATCAAGGTAAAAACAAAAGGAGCATATCCCCAAACTATGCCCGACATAATCCGTTAAAAATCTCTTTAACGGATTCCTTCTTTCTATTGCTATTTTCTTGACTCCTGGTTCCTGACTCTTGTTTCTTGTTTCTATATTCTTGATTCTAACTTATATAATGTTCAGCATTTTCTGTGTGGCTTTAATAGCGCACACCGTTTGGTCTGAGTCCAATCCCCGGGTTATAAACTTTTTCACATCAGTTTCCCAGGTAATAATGGTTTCGCACAAAGCGTCGGAATGACTGCCTGGCGCTATCCTTACGGCGTAATCAATCAGTTTGGGTAAGCATCTTTCCTTCTTGGTATAAACCCTGGTCAATGCATTCATAAAAGCATCAAACTGGCCATCGCCTTGTGCATTCTCTTCAAATTTTTCCCCATCGATCCTTACAGAAATGGTTGCCGATGGACGCAATCCCATGGAGTTCATTAATACATAGGATTCTACGATCACTTTCTCTTCATACAAACTGCTATCCAACACATCTGAAATAATATAAGGCAGGTCTTCCCTGGTTACCGTTTCTTTCTTGTCGCCCAATTCAATAACACGCTGGGTAACTTTCTTCAGGTCGGCATCATTCAATTTTAAGCCTAATTCCTGCAGGTTTTTTTCGATGTTTGCTTTGCCGGATGTTTTCCCCAGTGCATATTTCCGTTTTCTTCCAAATCGCTCGGGAAGCAGGTCGTTAAAATATAGATTGTTTTTATTGTCCCCATCAGCATGGATACCCGCTGTCTGCGTAAACACATTGTCGCCCACAATCGGCTTATTCGAAGGTATCCTGATCCCGGAGAAAGTTTCAACCAGCTTACTCACACTATAAATTGAAGATTCCTTGATCCCTATTTCAACCTCAGGAACAAAATCATGGATAACCGCAACCGCGCTGGCCATCGCCGCATTTCCGGCTCTTTCACCCATCCCATTTACGGTTAAGTGCAAACCGTTTGCCCCGGCCTTTACTGCTTCCAAAACATTCGCCGTACCGAGGTCATAATCGTTATGCGCATGGAAATCAAAATGTATATCCGGGTATCTTGCCCTGATGGCTGTGATGTATTTAAAGGTTTCTTCAGGGGTTAATATCCCCAGCGTATCCGGCAATAATATCCTTTTTACAGGCTGTGTGGACAGAAAATCCAAATACTGATAAACGTACTCAGGGGAATTACGCATGCCATTACTCCAATCCTCTAAATATACATTGGTGACAATATTGTTGCTTTGAGCAAGGTCAATAACGTGCTTTATTTCTGCAAAATGTTGTTCAGGCGTTTTTTTAAGCTGATGGGTTAAGTGATTTAATGAGCCTTTGGTTAACAGGTTCTGAACTTTAACGCCTGAATTTACCATCCAGTCGATAGAAACACCATTGTCAACAAACGACAATACTTCTATGCGATCGGTATAGCCATTTTCTTCCGCCCAGGTCAAAATGCTTTTAACCGCCTGAAATTCGCCTTCAGATACACGTGCGGAAGCGATCTCAACCCTGTCCACGTTGAGTTCTTCCAATAATAATTGGGTGATGGTTAGCTTTTCTGATATGGAAAAAGACACCCCTGATGTTTGTTCACCATCACGAAGCGTAGTATCCATTATCTCTATTTTCCTCTTTTCCATTTAATTAAAGCGGAAGGTTTAAAGCAAATTCTTCGATTTCCGGTTTGATGCTTTCCAGGTAATCGATATCATCAAAGCCATTTGTCATATTATCTTTTTTGTAGGGGCTGATCTCGAATGTTTCCTTTTCGCCAGTTGCTAACAGCGTAATCGTTTGAGCTGGCAGGTTTACTTCCAGCTCTGTTTTTGGATCAGCATGAATCGCAGCAAATATTTTCTCAGAAAATGCAGCGCTAACCTGTACCGGCAATACGCCAATGTTTAAGCAATTGTTCCTGAAAATGTCCGCAAAAAAACTGGACACTACACATCTGAAACCATAATCGTAAACTGCCCATGCAGCGTGTTCTCTTGAAGAACCGGAGCCAAAGTTTTTGCCACCCACTAATATTTTACCGCTATAAGTGCTGTTGTTCAGTACAAAATCCTTTTTGGGTGTATTGTCAGCATTATATCTCCAATCGCGGAAAAGGTTATCACCAAATCCAACACGTTCTGTCGCTTTTAAAAAACGCGCAGGGATCAATTGGTCGGTATCCACATTCTCTATCGGAAGCGGAACCGCGGTGCTTGTCAGTATATTAAATTTATCGTAAGCCATAATTTTTTAAGTTGATGGTCGATAGTCCATAGTCGATAGTTTATCAGCGTTGTATTTGCTATGGACTATCAACTATGGTCTATGGACTAATTAAACTAATTCCTCAATTAACGTTCTTGGATCAGTAACCACGCCGGTAACCGCGGCAGCAGCAGCAACTAACGGGCTGGCTAACATAGTTCTTGAACCGGGACCCTGTCGTCCTTCAAAGTTCCTGTTGGAAGTGCTTACCGCATATTTCCCGGCAGGGATCTTATCGTCATTCATCGCCAAACAGGCAGAACATCCCGGTTGACGCAGCGAAAAGCCTGCTTCGGTCAAGATATCCAGTAAACCTTCTTCTTTTATCTGCGCTTCAACAATATGAGAACCGGGAACCAGCCAAACGGTAACATCATCAGCCTTATGTTTGCCTTTTACCAGGGAAGTAAACGCCCTGAAATCTTCTATACGGCCATTGGTACAGCTGCCCACAAACACAAAATCCACCTTTTTACCCAACATAGATTCGCCTTCGTGGAAACCCATGTAGCCCAATGATTTGGCATAAGTTGCCGCGCCGCCTTCTGCATGAGCAGCATCCGGGATATCGTGAGAAATCCCCATGCCCATACCTGGATTTGTCCCGTAAGTGATCATCGGTTCAATCGTAGAACCATCAAAGGTTAATTCTTTATCAAATATCGCGTCAAAATCAGTTTTTAAGGTTTTGTAATAAGCTAATGCCCTATCCCAAGCCTCACCTTTCGGGCTAAACTCGCGGCCTTTTACATAATTGATGGTGGTTTCATCCGGGGCTATCATGCCGCCACGAGCACCCATTTCAATACTCAGGTTACAAACCGTCATACGTCCTTCCATGGTCATATTTTCAAAAACATCACCGGCATATTCCACAAAATAGCCCGTTGCACCAGACGTTGAAAGTTGAGAAATAATGAACAAGGCCACATCCTTCGGTGTAACTCCTACTCCCAATTTGCCATTCACATTAATGCGCATTTTTTTAGGCTTCGGCTGCATGATGCATTGGGTAGCCAAAACCATTTCTACTTCTGATGTACCAATACCAAAAGCAATAGCACCAAAAGCGCCGTGGGTTGAGGTATGCGAGTCGCCGCAAACGATGGTTGCGCCGGGTTGCGTAATTCCATATTCTGGACCTACCACATGTACAATACCATTCTTTTGATGGCCCAATCCCCAGTAGCTGATGCCATATTCGTTAGAGTTTGACTCCAATGCTTTTAACTGGTTGGCCGAAAGCGGATCTGCAACCGGAAGATGCTGGTTAATGGTTGGCGTGTTATGATCCGCGGTAGCAAACGTACGCTCCGGGTATAAAACTTTGATCCCCCGGCTCTTCAACCCCAAAAAAGCTACCGGACTTGTTACTTCATGGATAAGATGGCGATCGATAAAAAGCACATCAGGCCCGCCTTCGATTTTGCGCACTACATGCGTGTCCCAAACCTTATCAAATAATGTCTTGCTCATTTTTATATTTTCTTGTGTATTACTCATTTTTGTAACGATTGACCATACAAACTATTGCTAACCAGCAATGTAAGGTCCTCATCGGTTATATCTAATTTATTATCAGCCAGTGTTAAAAAGCGGTGGTAGGCATCAGCCAGTTCCTCCTTATCCAGCTTATGGCCCAATCTCTCCAAATGGAACTTCAGCGCGTGGCGACCACTGCGTGCAGTAAGTACAATGGTAGCATTCGGAAAGCCTACATCAGCAGGTTTAATGATTTCGTAGTTCTCGCGCATTTTCAAAAAGCCGTCCTGGTGTATGCCAGAGCTGTGGGCAAAGGCATTGCTGCCTACGATGGCCTTATTGGGCTGCACGGGCATACGCATTTGGGTGCTTACCAAACGGCTTATATCATAAATTCGTTGGGTGTTAATATGGGTATGCAGGCCAAGGCTGTGGTGGGTTTTGAGGATCATCACCACTTCTTCTATCGAAGTGTTGCCGGCACGTTCGCCGATACCATTGATAGTTCCCTCTATCTGGCGTGCGCCATTGTCCAGACCTGCTATTGAGTTGGCCGTAGCAAGGCCGAGGTCGTTATGGCAATGCACGGATATGATCGCCTTGTCTATATTTTTTACGTTCTCTTTCAGGAAACGGATCTTATCTCCGTATTGGTTAGGCAGGCAGTAGCCGTTGGTGTCGGGTATGTTCACCACGGTAGCGCCTGCCGCGATGACCGCCTCTATCATTTGAGCAAGATAATGTATATCCGCCCTGCCTGCATCCTCAGCATAAAATTCGATATCCTCTACGCCACGCTTGGCATATTTTACCGCTTCTACGGCACGTTCCAGTATCTCCTCGCGTGTACTGTTAAATTTATGCTTGATATGCATATCCGACGAGCCGATACCCGTATGAATACGCGGATGTTTGGCGTATTTCAAGGCTTCTATAGCCGCATCGATATCCCCTTTATTGGCACGGGTAAGCGCACAAACAGTAGGCTCTTTCACAGCTTTCGATATTTCTACCACGCTCTGAAAATCGCCTGGACTTGATATCGGGAATCCGGCTTCAATAATGTCAACGCCCAGCGCTTCCAGTTCACGGGCTATTTCAATTTTCTCAGGGGTTGTCAACTGACAGCCCGGTACCTGCTCGCCGTCGCGAAGCGTGGTATCAAAAACATAAACGCGGTTGGGGTCGTGTAACATATTCTTAGTTTTAAGTTATGTGTTATAAGTTTTGAGTTATTGTTTTGAATAGTTTAACTCACTACTCAAAACTTACCACTCATCACTCTTTAATTGCTATAAATCTTAATCTCTTATAATCTGCATACCATTGGCCGTTATCTTCATAATCAGATTCCAGCAGGTCGGTTATTTCATTTAATATTTGTTTTAATTCAACATCCGGTATCCCCTCAAAAAATGAAGGACCGAACATATAGAGCCATTTGGCCACACCCTGCCTGCCATCCTGTAATAATGTCGGGCGGTCGAAATGCGTGGTGTATGTTACCCTGAAACCCTGTGCCTCCAGTTTAGTTGCGTACTCCGCTGTTGACGGGAAATACCAGGGATCGGCCTGCTCTAATTTATTATATCCGTATTTGCCTAATATCGTCTTAGTGGCCGCTATCATATGCTGCATATTGCCTTTACCGCCAAATTCGCCAACAAAACACCCATTGGGTTTTAAGTTATTGTAAACGTTTTTGATCACCGCATCGGCATCCTTTATCCAGTGCAAAGTTGCGTTGGAGAAAACAGCATCGAATGGTTCATCAAAATCAAAATCCACAGCATTTGCAATTTCAAATTTGATATATGGATACTTTTGCCTTGCTGTCGCGATCATCTCCGGCGAAGCATCGATACCCACCACATCAGCGCCCAGTTCACTCATCTGGTTAGCCAGGTCACCTGTGCCACAACCCAAATCAAGGATACGCTCACCGGCCTTTACAGCCAGTAACTCCAGCACACTTTCTCCGTATTGTGATACGAAGGAATGTTTGTCGTCATATAATTCAGCGTTCCATTTCATTTTTGGTTCATTTGTTCATTGGTCATTAGTTCATTGGTGGATGGCGGTTAGCTTTTCCTTTCGCCTTTGACCTTTATCCTTTCACCTACTCATAGTGCTCAACAGTTGGGAAAGGATCATAAAAATGATGTAACAAACCTTTCCATTCCTGGTATTCTTTTGATCCTCTGAAGCCTTCTGTATGGTCGGTCAGTTTTTCCCATTCAACTAACAGGATGAACTGACTTGCATTTTCTACACACCTTTTTAATTGATGTGAGCCATAACCTGCCATTTTTGATATGATCCCTTGCGCTATGGAAAATGCTTTTAAAAACTCATCTTCCTGGCCGGGGATCACATTTAGTATGGCGACTTCTGTTATCATTTCTCTTTATCAAGTAGCAGTTGCAGTGGTGAGTAGCAGTATGATATTTCCTAATTGCTATTTCCTACTGCTACCGCCACTTTTAACTGCCACTAACTCTTCCCTACGCTTCTACTACCTGGTTCTCTGGCCTTAAACTGCGTACAGTTTTGCCTGCCTGCCACATTTCGCTGTCGCGCAGTTCTTTTAGTTCTGCATCCAGTTTTTCGCGGTAATCAGGTTGGCTGTTTGAGTCGATAGAACGTTGTGACTCTTTACCGGTAGCTACGCTTTCGTATAATTCTTCAAATACCGGCTTGGTAGCATCACGGAATTTTTTCCACCAATCCAAAGCACCGCGCTGTGCAGTGGTTGAGCAATTGGCATACATCCAGTCCATACCGTTTTCAGCTACCAATGGCATTAACGATTGGGTCAACTCTTCAACAGTTTCGTTAAATGCTTCTGACGGTGAATGGCCTTTGCTGCGCAATACATCATATTGAGCTGCAAATATTCCCTGCACACAACCCATCAAAGTGCCACGCTCGCCGGTTAAGTCGCTATAAACTTCTTTGCGGAAATCAGTTTCAAATAAGTATCCACTACCTACCGCGATACCTAATGCGATCACCCTGTCTTTCGCTTTACCAGTTGCATCCTGGAAAATAGCGTAGCTTGAATTTAAGCCACGTCCCTGTAAAAACATACGGCGCAATGAAGTACCTGAACCTTTAGGGGCCACCAGGAACACATCCACATCAGCAGGGGGAATAATGCCGGTTTGCTCTTTGAAAGTGATACCGAAACCATGCGAAAAATATAATGCTTTGCCCGGTGTTAAGTGTTTTTTAACAGTTGGCCATAAAGCGATCTGTGCGGCATCGCTCAGCAGGTAGCAGATAACGGTTCCTCTTTCCAACGCTTCTTCAATTTCAAAAAGCGTTTCGCCAGGTACAAAGCCGTCATTAACCGCTTTATCCCATGTTTTGGTGCCTTTACGCTGACCAACTATGACGTTGATACCGTTGTCTTTTTGATTAAGCGCCTGACCTGGGCCCTGCACGCCGTAGCCAATTACTGCTACGATCTCGTTTTTCAATACTTCCTGTGCCTTTGCTAAAGGAAACTCTTCGCGGGTTACTACATTTTCTTCAGTACCGCCGAAATTTAGTTTTGCCATTGTTTTATTTGTTTGATTACACCGATGTTGTTTTATGATTACACCGATTATTTTTGGTTCATTAGTTTACTTGTTCATTAGTTCATTGGTCATGGTGATTACCTTTCACCTCTTTTTGACCATGTACATTTATTAATTCATTTGCACATCTGCATATTCGCACATCAGCACATTATTTCTTCACTACTAATACTATCCCTGATGCCCAACCCATTTTGGTTACCGACATATCTTCGCGCTCATCGAGGGTTTTTAACAGGTTTGCCACCTTATCTGCATGACCATCAGGCCAGTTGGGTTGGGGCAGCATATCGTCGATGATATAAATACCACCTTTTTCCAGCATGGCTAAAGTTTCCTCTAAAACCATGTATTTACCCGGCCATGTGTCAGCAAAAATAAAGCTGAACTTGTGGCGGCTATTCTTTTTGATCCACTCATTGCCATCAGTACAGATCAGGGTGAGGCGTTTATCCACCCCTAAATTTTCCTTTGCTATATTTAATAAGGTTTCGTCATTATCCAATGATATTAAAGTAGAGCCTGCATCCATCCCATCCAATATCCATGCAGTAGCCAAACCTGTACCAGTACCCAACTCCAGGAATTTACTTCCGGGTTTTGATGCTGCCAGTGTTTTCAATAATGAGCAAGTCGATATCTCCGACATCTGCAAAAAACCACAAGCCTCGGTAGCTTTTTTAATGCTATCGTAAGCGGTTGGATATTCCTGTATTACTTCTTCTATCATTTGGCCCCCTCTAAATCTCCCCCGGTAGGGGAGACTTTTGATTATACTTTTTATAATTTATGCTTGTTCCTAAAGCCCTCCCTACCGAGGAGGGTTGGGTGGGGCTTTACATCGTAAACACCTGGTTCCCTTTATTCAAAAATTCGTTTTCTATCACATCTTCGCCTGGTTCAAGTCTTTCAAATTCCCTTATTTTGGCGTTGAAACCGTCGCTGTCTTTGATGATCGCCACCCTTGCGCTGCGTACAAATTCAATCAACCCATAAGGCTGTAAAATGCTGATCAGGTTATCGGTTTCCTCACGGTGACCGGTGGTTTCAAATACCGTATAATCCTTGCGAAGTGTTACCACACGGGCACCATTTTCGCGCAGCAAACGTTCAACACTTACCTTCTCGGCAATTACATCTGTTGATACCTTATACAAGGCCAGTTCCTGCCATATCACATCCTCGTTGGTGTGGTAATATACTTTCAGTACTTCTACCTGCTTCTCTATCTGGCGGCAAAGCTTGCGCACCACATCTTCCGTTTCGGTGATCACGATATTAAAGCGGTGAATACTTTCTACCTCTGACGGTGAAGTATTCAGGCTGTCGATATTGATCTTGCGCCTGGTAAATATGATGGCGATGCGGTTCAACAAACCGATCTGGTTCTCGGTGTAAACCGTGATATTGAATTCCTGTTTATCTATATCTTGATTGCTCATTGTCTTAATTTGTAATTGGTCATCTGTCATTGGTTTTTGCAAACTGCAAACTCAAAACTGCCAACTGTTTTTACTTTAACCTGATCTCCGCTACGCTACATCCCTGCGGCACCATCGGGAATACATTATTTTCCTTAGTTACAAATACTTCTAAAAGGAACGACCCTTTATGATCTAACATTTCCTGCAAAGTGCCGGGCAGATCATCCCTGTCGCTGATCGCTTTACCTGCAATGCCATACGCGGCGGCAACAGCTACAAAATCAGGGCTTTGGATATCTACAAAAGAATATCTGCGCTCGTTAAACAGTTCCTGCCATTGGCGAACCATGCCCAGGAAGCGGTTATTGAGGATGATGATCTTTACATCAACTTTGCTTTGCATAATGGTACCCAACTCCTGCAAGGTCATCTGGAAACCACCGTCGCCGATGATAGCTACAATCGTTTTATCTTTCGCGCCATACTTAGCACCGATAGCAGCCGGAAGGGCAAAGCCCATCGTACCTAAACCACCGCTGGTTACATTGCTGCGTGTATTGTTGAATTTAGCATAACGACAGGCCACCATCTGGTGCTGCCCCACATCCGTTACGATGATTGCCTCGCCTTTGGTGATCTCGTTTAACTGTTTGATCACTTCGCCCATGGTCATTTCGCCAGAAGTTGGATTCAGTTCGTCATTGATGACCAGTTCGACTTCCTGGCGGGTATAATCATTGAATTTGTGCAGCCATTCGGTGTGTTTCTTTTCCTCAATTAATTGAGTCAGTAAAGGCAAAGTTTCCTTGCAATCGCCCCAAACGGGAACGGTGCTTTTTACATTCTTATCTATCTCAGCCGGATCAATATCCAAATGGATCACCTTGGCTTGTTTGGCATATTTGTCTAAACGGCCGGTTACCCGGTCGTCAAAACGCATACCGATGGCGATCAATACATCACACTCGTTGGTCAGTACGTTTGGCCCGTAGTTGCCGTGCATACCCAACATACCCACATTAAGCGGATGATCTGTTGGGATAGCGCCTGCACCTAAGATGGTCCACGCTGCCGGGATACCGCTTTTCTCTACAAAAGCCTTAAACTCCTGCTCGGCGCTGCCTAATATCACACCCTGTCCCCATAAAATGAACGGCTTTTTTGCCTGGTTGATCAGCTCTGCAGCTTGTTGTACATATTGCTGACGAACGATCGGTTTTGGGCGATAGCTGCGGATATGGTCGCAAGGGGTATATCCCTTGAACTGGAATTTCTGTATCTGCGCATTTTTGGTAATGTCGATCAGCACAGGGCCCGGTCTGCCGCTTTTGGCGATATAGAAAGCCTTGGCGATCACTTCCGGTATCTCGTTGGCATCCGTTACCTGGTAGTTCCATTTGGTAACTGGCGTAGTAATGTTGATCACATCTGTTTCCTGGAAAGCATCGGTACCTAATAAATGAGCAAAAACCTGACCGGTGATACATACCAAAGGCGTGCTGTCGATCTGTGCATCAGCTAAACCTGTAACTAAGTTAGTTGCACCCGGGCCGCTGGTTGCAAATACCACACCCACTTTGCCAGAGGTGCGTGCATAACCCTGCCCCGCGTGTATCCCACCCTGCTCATGGCGGACCAGGATATGCTCCAGTTTATCATGATAATCGTATAAAGCATCATAGATGGGCATGATAGCGCCACCCGGATACCCGAATATTGTATCCACACCCTCCACTATCAGCGCTTCTAATAAAGCTACCGAACCCGATACTTCTATAGATGATTCCACCGATTTTTCTTTGATCTCAGCGATTTCCTGTGCAGTAATTGTTTGTGTTTCCACTGTATATTTTATTTAATATTCTGTCAATTCCTTAATTCTAACTCATCTCATCAGTTACACAACCTTCGGCGGCGGTGCTAACTGTTTTGGCGTATTTGTATAGCAGCCCTTTGGTTGCTTTCAGCGCCGGTTGTACCCATTCCGACTTGCGGTAAGCCAACTCCTCATCTGATATTTTCAGGTTGATGGTGCGACTGATGGCGTCTATTTCTATACGGTCGTTGTCTTTTACAAGGGCTATGGTACCGCCGTCATAAGCCTCAGGCGTGATGTGACCGACGACAAAGCCGTGCGTTCCGCCCGAAAACCTCCCGTCGGTAATTAAAGCTACCGAAGCGCCTAAGCCTGCGCCGAAAATGGCCCCTGTTGGTTTCAGCATTTCGGGCATACCCGGTGCACCTTTTGGGCCAATGTTGCGGATCACCACTACATCACCGGCTTTAACACGCCCACTGGTGATACCTTCGATCAGATCAAACTCACCATCGAATACCCGGGCAGGGCCTTCAAAACGCTCACCCTCTTTACCGCTGATCTTGGCTACGCTGCCGCCTGTTGCCAGGTTGCCATATAATATCTGTAAGTGGCCGGTCGCCTTGATGGGTTTTTCAACAGGCATGATAATTTTTTGAGTATCGAAATCCAGATCAGGGATGCTCTCTAAATTCTCGGCCAAAGTTTTGCCGGTTACTGTTAAGCAACTGCCATCTATCCAACCTAATTTCAGCAAATATTTCATCACCGCGGGTACGCCGCCTATGTTATGCAGGTCCTCCATCATGTACTTGCCGCTTGGCTTCATATCGGCCAATACGGGTATGCGGTTACTTACCGACTGGAAATCATCCTGCGTTAACTTCACATCAACGGCTTTAGCCATCGCTATCAGGTGCAATACCGCGTTTGTTGATCCACCCAGAACCATGATGGTCACGATGGCATTTTCAAATGCGGCGCGGGTCATGATATCGGATGGTTTGATATCTTTCTCTAATAATATTTTGATGGCTTTTCCGGCTGCAAGGCATTCTGCTTTCTTCTCCTCACTTAACGCGGGGTTAGAAGACGAATAAGGCAAGCTCATACCCAAAGCCTCGATTGCCGAAGCCATGGTGTTAGCCGTATAGATACCACCACATGCACCGGCGCTTGGACAGGCGTTTTTTACCACACCCATAAAATCTTCGGGGGTGATATTACCTGCTATCTTCTGGCCCAAAGCCTCAAATGCCGAAACTATATTTAAATCTTCTCCTTTATAATGACCCGGTTTGATGGTACCACCATACACCATGATCGACGGGCGGTTTAACCTGCCCATGGCGATCAGTGTGCCGGGCATGTTCTTGTCACAACCAGGCAGCGCGATCAACCCATCGTAATACTGCGCGCCGCACACTGCCTCTATCGAATCAGCAATTACATCACGGCTCACTAACGAGTAGCGCATCCCATCGGTACCCATGCTCATGCCATCGCTTACGCCAATGGTGTTGAAGATGAGGCCCACCAAATTTTCTTCCCATACGCCTTGTTTTACCAGTTTGGCCAGATCGTTCAGGTGCATGTTGCAGGTATTTCCATCGTAACCCATACTGGCCACGCCCACCTGTGCCTTTTTCATATCCTCGTCGGTTAAACCAATGCCGTATAGCATGGCCTGCGCGGCGGGTTGGGTCGGGTCGCTGGTGAGGTGTTTGCTGTATTTGTTCAGCTCAGTTTGTTCGGCGGTGGCAGAAGTGGTACTCATGTATTTTTTTAGTTAAGTGGTTGATTGGGTTAGATTAGGTTAGATTGAGTTAAAATTTGAACTTATTCAACTCAGTCAACTTAGTCAACACAATCAACTTATCATTGGTATTTGTAATTTAGCGACAACGCCCCCAAACCACAATAGGCCAAAAAATATATTTTCATTTAGCATTTAATTTGTTTTACTTATCATTATTTTTTCATTTATTCTGTAAATATACATTTAATCAGAATTATATTATTATCAGTTTATACCAAAGTTAAAAACGGTATTCGGTATAGCTATTATGCATGCATAGTAATAGGTCGTTTTTCTGCCCGAAATGCCACTCCCGGGTAAAATTTCTGCAAAAAAAAACGTCCGGGTGATTTGCTCGCCCGGACGTTTTTTAAAACAGAATTTATATCTATTACCGGTGCGCGACTTTTCTAATCAGCACAATAATTCGGTTGTTCACAATTTCAATATTTACGCCATCCATCAAAAATACACCCGCAGCCCGGCCAAAGGAATTATCCCCTTGTGCTGATCTGTTTGTACCTGGTGTAAGCATTTCTAAATTCATTGTATGTTTTTGACGAATGGCCGCAATATACAAGATTGGTGGTAAGAATTAAAATTATTTGTGAAAAATTGGTGGGCGCGAGGTGGATAGCGGTTTAATTCCCCTCTTGGGAGGGGGCGCGAAGGGCAGTGAAGTGGCAGGGGTGGGTTTCTACGCCATGCTAATTGTCTGAACCATGATTTATGAGATTACCAGGACTCCTTGTCTGTTCGGAATGGGGTGCTACTGCAAACTGCCAACTAATAACTGCTAACTGTTTTTGGGCGTTTCCCTGCGGGCCGCGCTGTACGTTCATACTGCACGGGCCTTAACCACGAGGCCGGTATCCACTCCCATCGCTAACGCAGAAATACTGCTTCTTCTCCCGATAACTATCGGGACTGCCACTGCCACTAAACCTATTCACAACTGCCCACTCACAACCCCTAATCCACCCACACGCTAATGCTCCGGGTTGTATTATCCTCTGCGAACATGATCCTGCTGGATGGCAGCTCGTATTGGCGCATGGTTTTTAGGCCACATTTCAGCGCTTCCAGTATGTTTTGTTTGCGGGCTGGTGGTGTGCCGGCATCATCCAGTTCGGCAGCGATGCCCCATGGGCATATCATGCGCGAGTTTGGCAATGGGGCTTTCCAGTCGCTTAATGGCTCATAAACCCTCAACCAAAAGGCTGCACCGGGATAGGATGCCGGGGCGATAGTTTCAACTGCTGTGCCCACCTGGGCAAAGGCCGGGTACCGGCTGCTCACTTCTATTATTTGATCTCTCATGATAATTCGTTTTTGCAATATCATATATCAAAGCCTGTACCACTATGCCAAAATATGCCTTAATTAACCCTTAAAAGTTATTAACTATCAGTAAGTTATCCACTTTTTAAACTTTTGGGTGGGATGGTTTGTTTTATTTGTCCCAAATCTATTATCCCTTTATTAAAATTTTAAAATAGGGTGTTTTCACGGGTTGATGAAAGCAGTTACTTAGCTTAGATTTACTTAAGCAATTATTGCAACATGCCTAAACCATGATAAAACTCTGTATATTTCTGTTGCTGCTTTTGACAGGTGCAACTCCAATTAAACAAGTGGTTCAGTCGTCAGCACCTTCAGCTAAAGAAAAATCATTGCATTTAAGTAAAGATAAGGGCAATACTCTTAAAGACACCTGCTATACCGGTCTTTATCTAAAGAACATTTATGACCTTCATCCTGAAGAATATTCTTATACAGCTGATTTCTGGATTTGGTTTGATCACAAGCAATCAGGTCTTGACCCATTAAATAATGTTGAAATTATTAACGCAAAACAGGTCACTTATACTGACTTTTATCATGCACATGCAGATAAAAAAGTGCTATTAGCCAGCGAGTCTGATAGGATTACTCTGATTCATGATTGGAGATTAGAAAACTATCCTTTTGACCGACAGCTTTTACACATCGAACTTGAAGCGGGATTAGACACAACCAAAATGATTCTTAGACCAATTGTTGACAGTTTTAAGATATACAAGGGCCTTATACTACCTGGTTGGAAGATTCATTCTTTTAGCGCAAAGGATAGTCTCGTTACTTATGACTCAGACTTCGGTGAAAGTCAGTTAAAAGGCAAAAGCACTTATTCACGAATAACTTATGAGATAGAAATATATCGTCAAAGCTGGGGGTTATTCTTTAAACTGCTAATCGGTCTTTACATTTCTTTTTTAGTATCATTTCTAGTGTTTTTTATCCCTCCTAATAGAGACGCCCGTTTTGGTTTAAGTATTGGAGGGTTGTTCGCAGCTATAGCAAATAAATATGTAGTTGACAGCAATATACCTGTGTCAATTTCTTTTTCATTTGTCGACCAGGCCCATGTTGTGACTTTCCTATTAATTCTGGTAACACTAATTTGTTCTGTAATTTCCCTTAAGATATCCAAAGGAAACAAATCTCATCAGCGTGAATTGTTTGACCGCACTTGCGCATGGATAATTGGTTCTTCTTACTTTATCATAAATGCAGTACTGATTATCTTAGTAAACAATAGATGAGAATAATTACGCATTTGTTATATTTTGCACATCTCCATGTTGGTCGGGATTTGCAATCCACGACCTAAGCATAATACTACTGTTTGAATGTCCTTTGTAGGGACGGCTTCATTCTTCGCCATGACGCGCGGGGTGTGGACAAAGCGGTGAGAGAAACCTAAATAACCACGCAGCTTTTAAAAGCCAATATTACAAACGCGATGAGGATGATGGCTATCCAGATATGGGTGCGGGGCTTTTTGGCGGGTTGCTTTTTTTCGGTAAAGAAATGAACTATGGTTAATAGGCCGATCAGTATGATCAGCACTTTTAGCAGGTACATCATGTTAAAATAGTATAATAGTTCTAAGGCATGGCGGTTAACCCACCCCTGCCCGCTCACCAGCCTTACGCGCCCCCTCCCAGGAGGGGAATTAAAAACCATAAAAAAACGCCGGGTGATTACTCGCCGGGCGTTTAATTGTTAAACAATCGTTTATCTTTTAGCGCAGGGTGATGCCTTCGGCTAATACCACTACCTTATTGTTCAGCACTTCTACTACGCCGCCCTGGATAAGGTAAACCTCTTCCTTGCCGCCACCGCGAACGGTTATTTTACCGTCGTTAAGGGTGGAGATCAGCGGGGCGTGGTGGTTCAGCACCTCGAACGAGCCCATCGTTCCCGGCAGACTTACGGAGTTAACCTCGCCTTCGAACACTTTTTTATCGGGAGTAAGAATTTCTAAATTCATATTGTCAGTAGTCAATAGTGAGGGGTGAGTGATCAGCGGGGTTTTACTCGCTACTGACTACTCACCATTCACCTTAAATTATGCGTTAGCCTCAGCTAATATCTTCTTGCCTTTTTCAATAGCATCCTCGATGCTGCCTACCAGGTTGAACGCTGCTTCGGGGTATTCGTCTACCTCGCCATCCATGATCATGTTGAACCCTTTGATGGTATCCTTGATGTCAACCAATACACCTTTTAACCCGGTGAACTGCTCGGCAACGTGGAACGGCTGCGAAAGGAAACGCTGAACACGGCGTGCGCGCGATACAACCAGCTTATCTTCTTCAGAAAGCTCGTCCATACCCAAAATGGCGATGATATCCTGCAATTCTTTGTAGCGTTGCAGAATTTCTTTTACGCGTTGGGCAGTGTTATAATGCTCGTCGCCTAAAATGATCGGGCTCAAGATACGTGAGGTTGAATCCAGAGGGTCAACCGCAGGATAGATACCCAGCTCGGCAATTTTACGTGACAATACTGTGGTAGCATCTAAGTGGGCGAAAGTAGTGGCCGGTGCAGGGTCGGTCAAGTCATCCGCAGGCACATACACCGCCTGTACAGAGGTGATAGAACCGCGTTTGGTTGAGGTGATACGCTCCTGCATGGTACCCATTTCGGTAGCCAGCGTTGGCTGGTAACCTACCGCTGAAGGCATACGGCCTAACAGCGCAGATACTTCAGAACCCGCTTGTGTAAAGCGGAAAATGTTATCGATAAAGAATAATATATCTTTTCCTTTGCCTTCGGCCTCGCCATCGCGGAAATACTCGGCAATGGTTAATCCTGATAGCGCCACACGGGCACGTGCACCCGGAGGTTCGTTCATCTGACCGAACACGAAGGTTGCTTTTGAATCTTTTAGTTCGTCTTTATTTACTTTGGAAAGGTCCCATTTGCCTTCTTCCATCGCGTGAACGAAATCATCACCATATTTGATAATGCCTGATTCGATCATTTCGCGCAGTAAGTCGTTACCTTCACGGGTGCGCTCACCTACACCAGCAAACACCGATAAACCGGCATAAGCTTTCGCGATATTGTTGATCAGCTCCTGGATCAATACGGTTTTACCAACACCGGCACCACCGAACAAACCGATCTTACCACCTTTTGCATAAGGCTCGAGCAAGTCGATCACCTTGATACCTGTAAAAAGAACTTCGCTTTCGGTTGAAAGATCTTCAAAGCGTGGAGGCAAGCTGTGGATAGGCCTTCCATTAGCCTTATCAACTTCGCCCAAACCATCGATAGGGTCGCCCACTACGTTGAACACGCGGCCTTTGATATCGTCGCCGATAGGCATACGGATAGCTGATTCCAAATCGGTAACCGCCATTCCGCGCAGTAAACCGTCGGTCGAATCCATCGCTACGGCACGCACGCGGTCTTCGCCCAAATGCTGCTGAACTTCCATAATGACCTTCTGGCCATTCTCTTTTGTAACCTCTAACGCGTCGTAGATACGGGGAAGGTGGCCGTCGTCAGCAAAGCTAACGTCAACAACCGGGCCGATGATCTGTGATATTTTTCCAATGTTTGGCATATATAACCTGGTAATTTAAAAGAATTTGTAATAAGAAATAGTACCTTATAAAATGCTATTATTTTAGAGCCGCAAAGCTAAGGTTTTTCGGGAAATATTGAAATAGTGGAGGGAAATTATTTTAGTTTGCAATTTTTAGTGTGCAGCGGGGTGTTCAGTTTGCAGTTTTCAGTGGGCGGTGGGCAGTCTTTTTTTATTTGCAAACTGGCAACTGCAAACTATTCGGCTCACCCTGTCTGCTGTGCAAAGAGGGAGTTTTAACTGCGATTTGCAAACTGCCAACTGAAAACTGCCAACTAAAAAGCCAACACCACCTTCCCTACCAGGTCGCCGCTTTCCATCAGCTGATGGGCTTTGGATGCTTCTGCTGCAGGGAAAACGGAATGGATAACGGGTTTTATTTTGCCGGATGCCAGCAAGGGCCATATATGTTTTTCGAGGTTTTGGGCGATGGCAGCTTTAAAGGCAATTTCTCTTGAACGCAGCATCGAGCCAGTGATGACCAGTCGTTTACGCATCACTGCGGATAGATCAACCTGCACATCTTTACCCTTCATGGCGTTGATCATTACCAACCGGCCCTCCTCAGCAAGCGACTGGATATTGCCGGGCGTGTAATCGCCGCCTATCATATCTAATATCACATTTACGCCTTTTCCATCGGTCAGCTCTTTGATCACTTCCGCAAAGTTTTGTTTTTTGTAGTTGATGGCTTTGTCAGCGCCTAAGTCTTCACAAAATTGGCATTTCTCATCTGAGCCGGCAGTTACATAAACCGTGTTGCCCAATGCTTTTGCCATCTGGATAGCTGCTACCCCAATACCGCTTGATCCGCCATGAACTAACAGGCTTTCACCTTTCTTTAAGACGCCCCTGTCAAACACATTGCTCCATACGGTAAAGAAAGTTTCGGCCAGGGAAGCGGCTTCGATGAAGGATAAATTATCCGGTATAGGCAAACATTGTCCCTCAGGCACATTACAATATTCGGCATAACCGCCGCCCATGACCAGGGCGCAGACTTTGTCACCGATTTTCCAGCGGGTGACTTCCTTGCCTACTTCCGCAATGGTCCCCGCAATTTCTAATCCGGGGATATCCTGGGGTACACCGGCTGGTGGTGGATAATTCCCCTTGCGCTGAAATACATCCGGGCGGTTGACGCCTGCAGCTGACACTTTTACCAGTACCTCGTTCGGGCCGAAGGATGGTGTAGGCCGATCCTCAAGCTTTAAAACTTCCGGGCCGCCGGGATGGGTGATTACTATTGCGTTCATTTTTAGCATTTAACCTATATGCACTATTAATGTTTGTTTGGATCGCCAAGCACTTTAGCCAGTTTTTTATCCAGGTCGGTTATATCACCTTCATCGTAATCCCTTTTGTATAATGAACTACGCCCGCGGTAACGGCCTATGATTTTATGGTTTTTATTTACCAGCAGTAGTAAAGACGGAGCCATCTCCCTTATATTATAGAAGGTATCAAGATTGCCCACTGGATCAGCAAGTATATTATGCCACATTAAAGTGTTTTCTTGTTTGACCGAATCGAGCCACATTTTTGTAAATGAGTCCATCGATATTGCGAGAACATCTAACCCCTGACTATGATATTTATTATAAATTGGTTTTAAGCGAGTATTATCGATTGCCCAATCTGCCCAAAAATATATTAACAGGTAATTATCTATCTTAAACGATCGCGGATCAAACCTACTCCCATCCACATTAACCCCCAAAGGCATTCTGACAATACTACCGACCGAAGAAGCTTTGCGGTTTACAATCTCTTTCTCTATTGCTTTTCCAGATACGCTTTTTTTAACCGCATCAGAAAATGGATTATAAAACATTTCTATTGAATCTGTCGGCATATCTCCACCAAGAAAATTTTCCAATAAATAAGCACTTAAAAATGATTGTGTGTGGGTGGTTATAAATTTGTAGTTAACTTGTTTTTGCTGCTGATCGGTTTGATCAAATTTACTTAATAGAACTTCGTATGCAGCATGAACTTTTTTAGTATTTACCAACTCCCTTAGTTTATTCATTTGAATTTCTAACGAGTCTTTAGTTCGTGTTGTCGGCTCCTCCAGTTTTTTCAACTTATTCCAATCATCCTGCATCACCGAACCGGTAATTTTGGCTTGGTCAAAATCATCCTCTTTAATGGATACGGTCATATTGCCGGGGCTCAAAAAAAATTCGGTGTAATGCGAATCATTCTCAGACTTTTTTTTGGCATCAGTTGTAAGTTCTGCAAAAACAGGACTAATAATTGAACCATTAAATTCGAATGTGCCGTTGTTTACCCTTGCAGAATCTTCTATCTTCTTACCAGCAGTATCTTTGTATGACAGAAATATTGTATGGGTGTTTTTGCCAATGATGCTTCCCTTTAATATAAAAATATTCAAGGGTTTATTTTTTTGTGTACGATCCGTGCAACTGCAAAATATGAAGATAAGAAGCAGGCATAATTGACTTTTCATCAGTTTAGGTTTATCACTCTAATCTAAATCTTATTATCAGGTTATGCAATTATCTTTTTGTTTTAAAATGATGTTTGTGGCTTTCCCTACTCGCTCTTTAAACTATCCACCGGGTTTGCCATAGCTGCTTTGATGGATTGAAAGCTGATGGCAATAAAAGCGATGACAATAAGTAACTAGGCCCCGCGGCCATGTGCGGGTATAATTCAATCATCGCTATTAATTATTAGATAAATATTAATTTTAATAATAGTTAAGATATATTAAATATTATTATATTGCGTATACCAATTACCGGGGCTTATTTATTAAATATTCATTAATTTTTAACCTATTAATCTCTAAATGCTATGAAAAAAAAATTAGCTTTTTCCCTATTCCTGGGAATTTTGTTTCTAAGTGCGCTTTCATTTACATTAGTTAAAGAAAGGTATACTGCTAAAAAGGTTGCTATTGTAAACAAAAAAACCGTTAAAAAGCCTACATGTACTGCCAATATCACAAGCTTTACACTTGTTTCGGTAACCTCTACCTCGTTTACAGTATCATGGACATATTCCGGAAGTCCTGCCTCATTTAATTATGGTGGTTATTATAACCCACATGGTGGGATTACCCCGGGAAATACAACTTCAACAACTCTTACATTACCAATTCCCCCCGGCGCTTGTGGTGCCAGGATTGGTGTACTATGCGTTTGTTCTGACGGCACAACTGTTGGTCAAACCCATGGGGTGTTATTTGGATGCGGTGACCCCACCATATATTTCTAATACCCATAACCTTAAAGGCTTCGGTAATATTATTCTCACGTATGGTTCCCCGGCATAATCACCGGGGAATTTTTATAATACTGTCAATTAAGTTTATGGAGAACCATAAAAGACAGCATAATGTAAAAAATCACAACACCTCAAACCTACCGGCATATTTTCCATTCTTTTGCAGAAAAAGAATTAGCTATGTCAATCCAACCAGGTCAACCCGCTCCGCAATTCACTTTAGTATCGTCTGAATTTAAAGAAGTATCCTTAGCTGATTTTAAAGGCAAAAAGGTAGTACTTCATTTTTTTCCGATGGCTTTTACCGGCACCTGCACTACCCAGCTATGCACCATGCGCGATAGTTTTGGTTATTATGATGGCCTGAATGCGCAGATATTAGGGATATCGGTTGATTCACCGTTTACGCTGAAAAAGTTCAAAGAGGAATATAATTACCAGTTCCCTTTGCTTTCCGACTTCAATAAAACCGCCTCGCCTGCTTATGGTGCATGGTATGAGGAGTTTGCTCTTGGCTTGAAAGGCGTATCCAAACGTGCGGCTTTTGTGATTGATGAGGAGCAGAAAGTGATCTATGCAGAAGTGCTTGATGTGGCTACCGATCTGCCCGATTTTGATGCCATAGCAGCTGCTGTAAAGTAATTTTGAAAAATATTATAGCAGTTAAAAAAGAAATCCTATTTTTGCAGTCCCCTAAAAAAAGCACTTGTGCCGGATTACGGGAATAATTAGATACTGCACTTGTAGCTCAATTGGATAGAGCACCTGACTACGGATCAGGAGGTTAGGGGTTCGACTCCCTTCAAGTGCACAAAAAATTTAGGCCTTTCAGTATTTTACCGGAGGGCCTTTTTAAATTTCAACCGAAAACTAATTATGCTAAACTTAGTTCTATTTGGTCCTCCCGGAGCGGGAAAAGGTACGCAATCACATAAACTTATTGAAAAATATGGTTTGATCCACCTTTCAACCGGCGACTTGCTGCGGAGTGAAATTGCACAGGGAACAGCATTAGGGTTGGAAGCCAAAAAGCTGATGGATGATGGCAAATTGGTGCCTGATGAAGTGGTGATAGGCATGATCAGTCATAAGCTGGATACTAACAGAGATGCCAAAGGCTTCATTTTCGATGGTTTTCCGCGTACGGTTGCACAGGCCGAAGCGTTGGATGCATTGCTTGAAAGCAAAAATGTACATATCTCGTCCATGATAGCGCTGGAGGTTGATGACGAGGAACTGGAACGCCGTTTATTACTGCGTGGCAGGGATTCGGGCAGGCCTGATGATGCCAACCCGGATGTGATCCGTAAGCGCATCAAAGAATATAATGATAAAACAACTCCCGTAGCTACATTCTATAAAAACCAAAACAAGTTTACAAGTGTTAACGGTATCGGGTCGAAAGAAGAAATATTTGATTCGATCGAGGCTGTTACGGAAGCACTTTAATATCGGATTTCGGATTTTCAATTTCGGATTTTTGCCTTCTTAGTTTCCAAAATGGAAACGTTTGAAACCCATATCTAAAATAAAATAAATCCGAAATCGTAAATTGTAAATCCGAAATAAAAAAATGTCCCAAAGCTCCAATTTTGTTGATTATGTGAAGATATGCTGCCGGTCGGGGCATGGTGGAGCGGGCTCTAAACATTTGCACCGCGATAAGCTGACCTCCAAAGGTGGTCCTGATGGTGGTGATGGTGGTCGTGGAGGGCATGTGATCGTAAAAGGCAATGCACAGCTATGGACCTTATTGCACCTTAAATTTCGCAAGCATGTAATAGCAGGGGATGGTGATCCGGGTAGTTCATCATTGCAAACGGGCAAAACCGGCAGGGATGAGATACTGGAAGTACCGATGGGTACCATTGCCAGGGATTCGGAAACCGGTGAGGTTATATTTGAGATCACTACCGATGGCGAAACCAAAATTATTACGCCCGGTGGTCGTGGTGGTTTGGGCAACTGGCATTTTAAAACTTCAACCCAACAAACTCCACGTTATGCCCAACCCGGCGAAGATGGCCAGGAAGCGTGGAACGTTCTTGAACTGAAATTATTAGCTGATGTTGGTTTGGTAGGTTTCCCTAACGCGGGTAAATCAACCCTCCTATCCGTAGTCTCAGCGGCTAAACCGGAGATAGCGGATTATGCTTTTACTACTTTGGTACCTAATTTGGGTATCGTAGCATACCGCAACAACCGCTCATTCGTGATGGCGGATATACCGGGCATCATCGAAGGTGCTTCGCAGGGTAAGGGATTAGGGTTCCGGTTTTTACGGCATATCGAGCGTAACTCGGTATTATTGTTTATGGTTCCTGCGGACACCAGTCGCACTATTAATGAGGAATACCAGATATTGCTTCACGAATTACAGGAATATAATCCCGAGCTGATCCATAAACCCCGTGTACTAGCGATCACCAAAGCCGATCTGCTGGATAAGGAACTGCAGGATGAAATGAAGAAGGATATCCCTGAAGGTATCCCTTCCATTTTTATATCATCGGTAGCTCAAAAGGGCATCAGTGAGTTGAAGGATCTGTTGTGGACGGAAATTAACCGCTGATTCAGATGATTTAATGATGACGTTGATTGTTAATTTCCATCAGCGAAATCAGATAATCAGTTTAATCAGCGGTCCCTACTCCATCATCAATCTTCTGATCAGCTCTGCGCTTTGGGCTTTGCCTTCTTCGAGGCGGTGACTGAAGAATGCCTGTACTTCGTTGAAATGCTTTTTGTAGCCTTCCATATCGCCATAACCAATAATGGCCGACCATTCCCTTACCGCCGAGTGAAACTCCAGATCATCACCCCGGATGGTTTTATCATACAGAGCAGTTTCGATAGATTCCTCTAACAATTCCTCGTTCTTGAACAGGTACTCAGCAATGCCGAGGCGCAGGCGAAAAGGTGGCGTTTGGCAGATGAGGTTATCATAGGGGTTTACGCCGAGATGGTACCAGGCATCCACCATGCTTAATATACTGAGGTGCGAATTGGGTTTTTGCTGCTCGGGTTTTTGGGATAGCGAAAATTCCTTCATTACCTTATCGCTCAGCATAATGGGTTTGCGGCTTTCGTGGAAAACAAAATCCCGTGCCCGGTAAAGTCTTTCGCGGAACGCTTTTTCCTCTTCCTGTATCATCAGCTTAAACAATTCCGACTCGGATATGGCATAGCGCTTCACCTGCTGCCTGGCATAAGGGTTTAAAATAGCCAGTCCTGCGTACACGTGGGCCTTATAGCTGAAAATACGCAAGGTGGTCAGTATCTTCACATTATCTATCCCCCCAACATACGAGCCATTATCCCATGGGAAAAAACCGGCTTCTTTCCAGGCAGTACCCATGCTTTCGAACCCTACGTGGGTTACGGCTTGTGTATCGGCTACTATTTTATCGTGTTCGTGGTAATCGGGTATCTCTACTATATCTGTGCCCACAGCAGTAAACAAATCCAGCATACGCTGATAAGCCTCGTCATCAGTCCGGTGCCTGATCAGGATCAATTTTTGTCCTTTAGGCTCAAAACCTGGCCCGTGCATGGCATGGAAAGTGATGATCTTTGAATCGGCGGGCAGGTATTTTTCAAATATGGCTATTTCCGGGTGCTTCACTGAAGTTTGCCCCGCCACAATTGCCCCGTACTTAGTAGATGGGCCATACAGGGCCACTACTTCCTCCAAACGGTCAGCCTCAACAGAATAGATCACCAGGTCGTTGGTGCGCGCTACGTCGCCCCCGTTATCCAATACCTCGATACCGAATGGCGTAAGTTCTTCTTCCAGTTGAGCCCTGTTTTCGGGCAGGTCGCAGCCGCAAACTGGATAACCTGCTTTGGCGAAGGCTTTGGCATACAGGCGCCCCATGTCGCCCAACCCGATGATACCGATATTCATTTCGCTAATATAGGGATGAGAAGGATAAGTTGATGTGCAGATATGCAAATGTGCAGATTAGTTACTCATTTCGGGCTACTAACTAATTGGTTCCATTTGCACATCTGCATATTCACGCATTTGCACATCAACATAACTTGGTATTCAGCTTGATTTTTCATTAAATTAGCATATCCTTTCGGCGTAAAAAAGAGTATACAGACAAATAAAATTATTTTTGCGAGGGCAATTAATTAATAATTAACTTACCAGTCTAAATTTTATACCAATGATGAAACGTTTATTATTACCGGGGTACTTTATTTTATTTTTATATTTTGCCGTATATTCAGCGCAAGCATCCGCACAGGATACTACCCAAAAGGCGTCAACCCCTACTGTAAAGGCAACTATACCGCCGAAAGTAAAACATCATGCTAAAGCTATACCGGCAGCAACGGCCCCAGCCATTACACCACCAGCTGCTCAAAAGCCCCAGATTGTAGTAAATCCCATAAAAACACAGATAGATCCTGCCCAACTGAATGACAAAAGCCTGAACGGGCAATATCAATACCTTCTGACCAAAACCTACAATTACCAGCAGCCTCTCATCTCGGCATTGTGGAAAAACGTGATGGATACGCTTAAAGGTGAGCGCAATAAACTACATGAAACGCAAGCTAAACTTACTGCTCAAACCAAAACCGTAAGCAGTTTACAGGCCGATGTAACCAGTAAAGATCAAACCCTATCTGAATCCAACGCAAGGGTGGATGCCATTAGTTTGTTTGGCATCGTATTACCAAAATCGACCTATAATTTGATCATGTGCGGCCTGGTAGTATGCCTTGCCATTGCACTGGCTATTGTGATAGCCACTACAGCCAAATACAAGCACGAGGCTAAATACCGCATCGAACTGTATGAGGAGATAGATGAGGAATATAAAACCTTCAAAGCCAAAGCCAACGAAAAAGAGATCAAGCTTGCCCGTGAGCTGCAAACCGAGAGGAATAAAGTGGATGAGTTGATGGGGCGTGGATAGACCGCTGATTTTTATTTGATTGATGTTATTTCGTTGATTGAATAACAATAGAACTATAAACTCTGTTGTTATCTTTGAATATGAAAGCTTAACTCTTTGGCTGGAACCCGCAAAAATGGCCATGGACTGACCTGGATGATGACATCAAAAAGCTTTCGGTAAACGGGGTGCTTGAAGATAACTGGAGCGTAGTTAGTCATAAAACCATACAACCCGGCGACCGGGCCTATTTCGTAAGGGTTGGGGTTGAGCCTAAGGGTATTTTTGCATCCGGCTTTATTTCATCAAATCCTTACCCGGCCGTGCACAAAGGCAGATCCTATTACCGGATCGCTATCAAATTCGACATTCTGCTAAATCCCAATACCGAACCTATCCTGGCTATGGATATCTTAAAAAGCGGTCGTATCGCTGAACAAAACTGGACACCACAAGCATCGGGTATCTCTATCCGCCCGCAGTTGGTTGATGAAGTGGAACAAACGTGGTTAAGCTTTCTGTCAAACCGCGAGGATATGAAAGGGTATTTTTAGGTGTCGCAAATGGCCTCCCGGTATGTCGTAATTACCTGTTTATAAACTCGTTTAGTGGCCATACATTTGGATTAAATCAAAACTAAAATTATGGAAACAGCCAATGAGCACATTATCCGGCAGATAATTGATAACTGGGCGAAAGCGGTAAGGGCAGAAGATATTGACGGGGTTCTTGCTCATCATTCAAATGATATGCTAATGTTTGATGTTCCTGAACCTGTGCAATTAAAAGGTATCGATGCCTACCGGTCATCATGGGTAGATCTGTTTTTTCCATGCAATGGCAATGATGTGGATTTTGAGATAACGGAATTAAACATTACTGCCGGTAACGACGTGGCCTTTTGCACCGGCATTGTAAATTGCAGCGCTCCTGAAAACGGCATAAAAGTGCCTATCAAAGTTAGGTTGACAATAGGCTTAAAAAAGATGGATGGCCAGTGGATAATTACACATGAGCATCATTCTGAGGCGGCGAAGTAAAATAATCCACCAACGTCATTGCAATAAGGTTGATGGATAAATTAAGATTATTCCGATCTCAAACTCTCTTCGAGAGCCATAGCTCATTCTGAGCGAAGGCTCTTCACCGGGTTTGCGACTGCTGCTTTGATAGCCTGCGCACTTACTGTGAGCAAGGTAATCACCATAGCGCCTATACACGCCACCAGGAATATCCATAACGAAATATCGGTATGGTATTTATAATTTTTTAGCCATCCTGCCAGGAAGTACCACGAAATGGGTGTTGCGAGAGCACACGATATGGTCACCAGTATTACAAAATCTTTGGACAACATTCCCCACAGATTGAATACTGAAGCTCCCAGAACCTTGCGAACGCCTATCTCTTTCGTCTTTTGTTCGGCCACAAAAGAGGCCAGCCCAAATAAGCCCAGGGACGAAATAAATATGGCCAATACCGCAAAAATGGATGCCAGTTTGCCTATGCGCTCCTCGTCCGAAAACTTTTTGGCGTAGTCTTCATCTGTAAACTGGTAATCAAAAGGGCTGGCCGGGTTATATTTTTTGAAAACAGCAGCAATTTTTGGAAGCGCCTCTTTAAACGGCAACGTCGGTTTGATCTTTATAGTGATGACGTTTGACCAGTTTAGATCCACAAAAAAGATAGTTGGCTGCACCGGTGTGTATGGCGATTGCATCACCATATTATCGATGACGCCTACCACCGTGTAGGTCTTTTTATTGAAACGGATGATCTTGCCTACAGGCTCCTTAAATCCTGTGAGCTGAACAGCGCTTTGATTTAATATCATTGCGTTGGTATCAGATGGGAAATCCCTTGAAAAATCGCGTCCCTGGCTCACGTGCCAGCCGATAGTTTTCCCAAAATCCTGGGTAACAGCTATGGTGCCAAAAAGCGGGTTGGTTCCTGGTTGCTTGCCATCCCACTCAAATCCTATCTGGTTGCTGTAAACATCAGTGGTGGGGCTGGATGATTCGGCCATATTTTCAACCGCGCCTGTTGCTATCAGATCATTACGGATAGAGGCATAATGCCCGTATAGATCGGGCGTATTCATCCCGATAGTGATCAACCCCTCGCGCGAATAGCCCACCGGCCGGTTTTTGGCATATTGTATTTGCCGAAAAACGATGATCGTACCAATAATAAGCGTAACGGATATAGTAAATTGAAGCACTACCAGGATTTTACGGGGAAGCGCTGAAAAACGACCTGCACGGAAAGTACCTTTCAGCACCTTAACCGGGTTAAATCCCGATAAATAAAATGCCGGGTAACTCCCTGAAACAAAGCCGGTGAAAAAAGTAAACAGCACCATCACCAACCAGAACACCGCATTACCCCAGGGTATTGACATTGACTTATCGGCTATCACATTAAAAAATGGCAGTGCTACCAGCACCAGGATGATGGCGAATACAAAAGCCATGCTTGCCATCAGGATGGATTCGCTCAGGAACTGCATGATCAACTGCTTACGCATCGAGCCTATGGCTTTACGAATCCCTACCTCTTTGGCGCGTTTTTCAGATCGTGCGGTACTTAGGTTCATAAAATTGATACAGGCCAGCAACAGCACAAAGACCCCGATAATACCGAACAGCCAAACATACTGTATGCGCCCCCCCTTTGATCTTTCCATTCTCGAAAT
>Ga0206812_1050_pt1 | contig 30218 bp, 24 predicted proteins | sample Alteio_BWOrgCont_54_FD_152912 | JGI IMG/M metagenome (GOLD analysis project Ga0206812, IMG submission 152912) | Enriched cells from forest soil in Barre Woods Harvard Forest LTER site, Petersham, Massachusetts, United States -... | ecosystem: Environmental > Terrestrial > Soil > Temperate forest >... | reverse complement strand
GAATATAAAAGTAGCACCCGCATCGGATGCCAACACATAAAAATCTTTTAACTGCTTGCTTACCGGCGTTGCTATTAATGGTTTACGAGCGGCTTTATGCTTGACTTGCGATATGGAGGTTGCAGCACACAGCAAAAGCATTGTTGTTAGTAATATTTGCTTAAATTGCTTGGCAATAGTTTCCATAAGGCACAAAAAAGCCCGGTTATAGTTTGCAGTTAATTAGGGTCTAACAGAACAAATTTAAAATATAAATTATAAAAACCAATATTTCAATTAAATGAGCATAAAACCCCGATTAAACCGCTTTGATTTAACAATGATCGTGATTAGCCTAGTAATAGGCATGGGGATCTTTGCCTCACCGGCTGTGGTGGCCACAAAAGCCGGTAATACCTGGATATTTTTCGGAGCCTGGATATTCGGAGGATTAGTAACATTATGCGGTGCGCTTACCTTTGCCGAGATCGGCGCGCGCTACCCAAATACCGGTGGTTTTTACAAGGTTTTTTCCTATTGCTACCACCCCGCATTCGCTTTTATGATCAATTGGGTGCTGGTGATCAGCAACGCGGCTTCGGTAGCGGCAGTTGCGCTTATCGGTTCTGACTATATCAAGCCCTTTTTGCTACCGCCTAATTTACAGAACGACACTGGCACCAAGATCATCACTATAGCATCGGTGCTAATATTATATTTTATCAATTTTTTAGGCATAAAATTGAGCGCACGTGCGCAAAGTGTGCTCATCGCTTTTAAAATGGCCCTCATTGTACTGATTTGCCTGGCTATATTTAAGAGCGATGCCGCACCTGCTGCTATCATCGCAACACCGCATACGGGCAGTTTGGTCACCGCGTTTGGGTTGAGTTTGGTCCCGGTATTTTTCACTTATGGCGGATACCAGCAAACGATCAATTTCGGTGGCGATATCATCAATGCAAAAACTAATATCCCCAAAGCCATCGCCCTGGGTATATCGATTGTTATTTTCCTTTACCTTTCTGTCAACTTCGCTTACTTTAAGGTTTTAGGTATAGGCGGGTTGCAGCATACACCTGCTTTGGCTGCTAAAATGATGGGTGTGCTATTTGGCGCTACAGGTTATAAAATAACGTCTATCTTATTATTTGGCGGGGTACTGGCTTATGTAAACGTCAATGTACTGGCTAACCCGAGGGTTTATTACGCTATGGCCGAGGATGGTATATTACCACCCATATTTAAAAGGGTAAACCCCAAGACACAGGTGCAGGAATTTGGCATGAGTTTTTTTGTAGCGGCCATCCTGATCATCCTGTTTTTTGTAAATTCCTTTAGCGCCATGCTGAACTACGTTATGTTTTTTGACACGATAGGACTTTCTCTTGCGGCAGTGGCTATTTTTATCCTGCGAAAGAAAACGAAAGACGTGGACACCAAAGAGATATACACCATCAAATGGTTTCCGCTGGTGCCGCTGATCTTTATCATTTCGTATTGGTTTGTAACCATCAATATCTTTATCACCTTCAGAGAAAACCCTTATGCAGCACTGATCTGCCTCGCCACCTACGCGGTGGGCCTGGCGATCTATTACGGCTGTACTTATGGGAAAAATAAATCATTAACCGAATAAAATGGACTTGTCATATATACTGAACGAATTAGGCGAGGAACGCGAGAATTACTTTAATGCCGTAGCCCCACCCATTATACAAACCAGCAATTTTACCTTTAAAACTATAGCCGATTTCAGGGCTGCGATGAGCGATGAGTTCAAAGCCACTTTATACTCACGAGGGCATAACCCTACGCTGAATATATTGCGTAAAAAACTGGCCGCCCTTGATAATGCCCAAGACGCCCTGGTATTCAGCAGCGGGATAGCGGCTATCAGCGTGCCCATATTGGCCCTGTTGCAGCAAGGCGACCATATTGTTTCGGTTGAAAACCCTTATAGCTGGACCATCAAATTATTCCAAAGCTTTTTGCCCAAATTTGGCATCACCACTACTTTTGTTAATGGAGCCGATATAGAGAGTTTTGAAAAAGCTATTCGCCCCGAAACTAAACTGATCTATCTCGAAAGCCCGAATACTTTTAGTTATGAATTGCAGGATATGCAGGCTGTGGCCAACCTGGCGAGAGCAAAAGGCATTATCACCATGTGCGACAACAGCTATTGCAGTCCTTATTTTCAAAAACCGATCGATCTGGGTATCGACCTCGTGGCGCAATCTGCAACCAAATACATTGGCGGGCACTCGGATGTGGTGGCAGGGGTTTTAACCGGGAATCGGGAAGTCATCGGTCGCATCTTTAATCATGAATTTATGAATATCGGCGCATCGCTTTCGCCGCACTCGGCCTGGCTGCTCATCCGCGGACTACGAACCATGCCCCTGCGTTTGAAGCAAAGTTTTGAAAGCGCCAAAATCATTACAGCGTGGTTGCAGCAGCACCTGGCAATAGATCAGGTGATCTGGCCGTTTAATGCCGATTTCAAACAGTCAGAATTGGCACACCGGCAAATGCAGGGCTGCGGCGGGATGTTCAGCTTTACTTTAAAAGAGCCCTCATTAGAGAAAATAGAAACTTTTTGCGATAAACTTCAGCATATTTTGATGGCCGTATCATGGGGCGGGCATGAGAGTTTGATCATCCCTACCATAGCTACCATTGCGAAAGATGACTATGAAATAAACAATGATCGGCATCAACTCATCCGCATGTATGTAGGTTTGGAGGAAGCTGATTATTTGATCAAAGATTTGGAGCAGGCGTTGGATTTTTGACGACATTTAGATTTGACAACTTTTAAAAAGTTGTCAAATCTTTAAGAACTGTAGCATTATACCCATCGCCTTCGTATTGTTAGTATCAATCCCAAATCCAATGAAGCGCGCACATTTATTATTGATCATTGCCGCCCTTGCACTCGGCGTAGCTGCCTGCAAAAAGGAAAACAATAATGCCGCGATAGGCAAGTGGCAGGAAACCAAATTGAGATTGTATGGTAAGGATGGTACTGGGGCTTTTTTATATGACACTACTTTCTTGCAGCCCTTTACCAGCGCGGATTTTATCCAGTTTAACACTAATAACACCTGCGTAATCGGCTCTGATTATTATTACTATCCAAACGCACCCGGAGAGCACGTTCCTCCTCAAAAAATCCCTGCTAATACATCCATACTAAATTATACCACTATAGGGTTAACGTTTGTTTTAACTTCTCAAAACAATCTTATAAATCCCGGAGGTTTTGCTACCGGGGATACCGTATCCAATATTGATTCGCACACCCTGCTGTTCCATAGCGTTGTTAATTCCCATGCAGGCGGAGTTATAAATGTATCTGATGCTTATTATACCAAATAGTTAAGGCTCTGCTTTAGTAATCCGCATCCTCCACTTTAGTACTATATTTTTTATATAAAGCCTGGGCTATTTTAACAGCGTCGCCTGTTGGCTGATCGGGGTAACGGGTAGTGTGGTTATTTGCCCATGCCCATTCCTGGTTCATCACCTGTTTTTCAAAGCTTTTCGCATCAAATTCCTTTCCTGAAGCAAGCGACTTGTTCAGTGACGAAAAATAAGCTACCCATCTTGGTTTATAAAAACCTTTGATCAGCCCTGCCCATTGCCGGTTTGAATATTCATGTAAAGGGCAATCCTTTTTACCCCAAAGGGTGATCTGGTCGCGGGCATTAAATTCGTACAAATCTTTTTCCTGTGGTGTGATGCCATTGGCGCGGGCATCAGCGATCCATTTTCCCAATAAAAAATCTTTACGCGTACTTAATAAATCGTCCATGTCATCCATCAGTTGTAAAAAATCGACGCTGTATTTTTTAAAGGCTACCGCGTTTTTCTCGGTATAAGCTTTGGCTGCCTGCTGCTGTAATGGCAACGCATAGTTGGCCAGCACCTGCCGGGTAATATCTACAATATCGTACCTGAAACCATCACTTTGTTTAAGCTTTTCAGATGCATTGATAAACAAGGCCCAGGCTTTTGCCAGTTGTTTGGGGTCGTAATCTAATTTGGTATCGGCCCAGTTATTATCCCTTTTCAGGGTAGGTCTTGCCACAATGATCGATTCAGGCCCGCCCTCGCTTAAGCCTCCGTTATAAACCGTATTTAATAATATTTTCCACGCCTGGTTGATGTTTTCGTCTTTCTTTCCATAGCGCCTGTAGGCATAATCAACCAACCATTTTTCGGGGTCGATAGGCTGATCGCGCCAAACATTGCTCATCATCAATTCAAAAAGGGCCGGGTTTTGTTCGATACCTTCAGGTGTTAAACCTATACCCACCATGTTTCCCGAATGCGGATCATGCAGCGCTGCTGATGGATCTGCCGCCACGTGGCTCATCCTGCCAAACAAACTGATATTACCGCCGAAGTTTTGCAGCATGTTCCATATCCAGGGTTTGCCGTAATAAGCATCAGTTTTTTTCCACATGGGATATTCTTCACTGTAAAGATCCAGGATGATCATCCTGTCATTGGGTACGGCATTGAGCAAAGCTTTGATCTGCGTTGTATGCCAAAACCTGCTGTTGTTATGAAAAAGCCAGCCCTGCATCACCCATTTAGCGCTGCTATCGACTTTAAGCATCGATTGGAATATCTTTTTGCTCATTTTATCCAGGTAAACGGAATCGTTGGTCGGCGGCTCATTTTCATTAAAGGTATCGGACGAATACAGATGGTCGGTACCAAAAACTTTGGTTTGCGCCTCGAGATATTTTTTTCCGATCACATCAAAAAGCGGGTCATCAGCATCCAGGATATAGGTATCATTGAAACCCTGACCCCAGTTGCTCTTTTTCAGTTTAGCGTTAGCGAATTTTTCGTTAAACGAAGGCGGTACATGACCGGTAAAAGCGGGCAGCACCGGGGTCATACCGAAAGACCGTTCCCTGGCCAATATTTTTTTCTGCAATGCCTCATGACTATCCATCCAGTTCGCCGACAGCGGGCCTCCCCATCCATCCAAATTACCCATCCATAACCACGAAAAATAGGCCGGGCCGCTAAAAAAACTGTCGAGCTCTTTATCGATAAAGCCCATACTGTGATAAACGTTTTTCCATACTGCTTCCTCGCCAGTCAAAGCAAGGGGCATATTGATACCGTTCAACGCCATCCAGTCGATCTCTTTTTCCCAGCGTTTCCAATCCCACCAGGCCATGGTATAGTTAAACGTGCAGTAGTTTAAATAATAGCGGTAAGTATACGGAGTGGCCCGGTGTATCTTCTTGTTCACCTTTGGCAAACGGGTAAGCGCCGGGATATTGGTACCGTTCCAGCCAAAATCAGCATGGCAGTATACCTTTAAATAACAACTTAATGCCGATGCGATGCACAGGTTTTTGTTACCCGCTAATACGATCTTATTCCCCTCACTGTAAAGCTCAAACACATCCTTGCCCTTTTCGGCAGGGATCTCTTTTACCACAAAATCTTGCGCCGCCGATGGCATCACCCGTTTAATAAATGCTTCGGCAGCCTCGCGTTGCACTTGTCCGTAAACGTTAGAATGAAGAAAAGCTGAGGCAATTACACTTAACAACGCTATTAATAAGGTCTTTTTCATAGATATCAGTTAAAACTAAGAGCATCAAATTACAGGCTAAATATCCCAAATAAAGCCGATTTAAACTTATTAAAATAATTTAAAAAGTACTTGCACTTTTGAGCATTTAATTATATGTTTGTATCGTTAACTAAATAATGAGTAAATACAGTACACAAGATCGTTTTATTATTCCAGGGCTCACGTGGAGTAATTTAATAGTTAAATTGGTTTGATTGAATCCTCGCATTTGCGGGGATTTTTTTTTGTGCTGTTTTTTTTGATATGATTTTACAAAACAAATAAATAGTATGGCCCGATTAAACTTATTGGAAGAAACCCGATATGAGAAGCTGCCGGTAACGGTGTATCCCGATCAGAAAGTTGCAAGCATAGCCGTAGCAAGGCGCATTGCCAACCTGATCATCAGTAAACAAAAAGCAGGCGAAAAAGCTGTGCTTGGATTGGCTACCGGTGTAACTCCCATCGGTGTGTATGCCGAACTGGTTCGTTTACATAAGGAAGAAGGATTAAGCTTTCACAACGTGATCACCTTTAATTTGGACGAATATTATCCCATGAAGCCCAAAGCCCCGCAAAGCTATGTCACCTTCATGAACGAGAATTTGTTTAATCATATCGACATTGATAAAAGCAAGGTGCATATCCCGGATGGTACTTTAGCTAAGGATGCCGTAGCGGGTTTTTGCTTAGAGTATGAAAAAAAGATCAGCGCTTTAGGTGGCTTGGATCTTCAAATATTAGGTATCGGTCGTACGGGTCACATCGGGTTTAATGAGCCGGGTTCTGCGCCAAACTCGGGCACCCGTTTGGTTACTTTGGATGACCTGACGCGTAATGATGCTTCGCGCGATTTTGGTGGTAAGCAGAATGTGCCTACCAAAGCAATCACGATGGGTATCGGTACCATCTTCAAGGCCCGCGAGATTATCCTGATGGCCTGGAGTGGTAAAAAAGCACCGATCATCAAGAAAGCGGTTGAAGGCGAAATATCGGGCGATGTACCTGCTACTTACCTGCAATTATCACAGCATGTAGAGTTTATTTTGGACCAGGATGCAGCTTCTGACCTGACCCGCTTTGGTACGCCATGGCTGGTTAAAGATTGTGTGTGGGATAATATGCTGAAAAAGAAAGCGGTGATCTGGCTGGCCGAATTATTAAACAAACCTGTATTAAAGCTGACCGAAGAGGATTACAATAATCATGGTATGGCTCAGTTGGCTGTTGAGCAGGGCCCTGTGTATAATATCAATATCGACATATTTAACCAGATGCAGCATACCATTACCGGCTGGCCGGGTGGTAAGCCGGATGCGGATGATTCACAACGTCCTGAAAGAGCTTTGCCTGCCAAAAAACGTTCCATCATTTTCTCGCCTCACCCGGATGATGATGTGATCTCCATGGGTGGTACATTTATTCGTTTGGTCGACCAGGGGCATGATGTGCATGTGGCTTATCAAACATCCGGCAATACGGCAGTATGGGATGACGATGTATTGCGCTACATGGAATTCGCTATTGATTTTAATCAAAGCATAGGGGATGATAATACGCACCTGCAAAAGCTTTATGAAGATATGCGGGCCTTTTTCGCCACCAAACAGCCCAACCAGATCGACACCATCGAAATACGCGATGTAAAAGGATTTATCCGCAAGTCGGAAGCGATCTCGGGCGCAAGATATGCCGGGTTGGATGATGACCATATCCATTTCCAGGCATTGCCTTTTTATGAAACCGGCAAAACCAAGAAGAACTCGGTTGGTGAGGAAGATATCCTGCTTACGATGGAATTATTACAAAAAGTAAAACCGCAGCAGGTATTTGTAGCAGGTGATTTTGCTGACCCGCATGGGACACACCTGGTTTGTTTTAACATAGTGATCGCTGCGCTGCGCAGGCTAAGGGAAACTGAAGACTGGGTAAAAGATTGCTGGGTATGGATGTACCGCGGCGCATGGAAAGAGTTTGAAACTTACGAAATAGAAATGGCGGTACCGCTTTCGCCGCAGGAGGTTTTACGGAAACGCAATGCTATTTTCAAGCACCAGTCGCAGAAAGACAGGGCGGTATTCCCCGGTGATGATGCCCGCGAATTTTGGGTACGTGCCGAAGACCGTAACCGCGAAACCGCCCAATGCTACGACCGCCTCGGCCTCGCCGAATACCAGGCGATGGAGGCTTTTGTGAGGTATCATTTTTAGGGGTGGTACAGGGCGGTTGGCGCCAGGCGTTGGAGAAATATAAGGGAGGCGGGGGCTTCCCTTTTTTGTTTGGGGATATATAGGCACACGCGACACGCGTGCGCCAGCGGGGGGCCAGCGGGGGGTGATACATTATCTATTCTTTATGTTTAGAATTCATTTGTATCTTAGAAAATCTAAATCCTAAACATCAGATGAATAACTTCTCTCTACAAAGCCAGTTTACATTAAAGGAATACAGGCAGATTTATTACGTATTACTGTATAATAAAATATGGATAATTTTACTTTCCATATTTACAGTGTTGTTTATTATTTGTACCTGCGTACTGTGGCTCACACACAATTACCATATACTAAACAGTGATTATTATATGTACGCGACAGCAATAGCAATGATAGGTATTTGGATACCACTACTTTCTCTTTTTACCATCCGCAGAAATTTCAAACTTGCTTATAGAATACAAGAATTGACCACATACAATTTTTCAGATGAGGGGGTTGCAGCAATTGGAGAGTCATTCAGCAGCACGTCAGATTGGGAGAATATCTATAAAGTGAAAATAATTAAAGGTTGGCTCATTCTTTATCATAACAGGATGGTAGCCAATATGATCAAAATAGAACCGACTGACGAAAAACATGTAGAATCGTTAAAGAAATTCCTTAAAGCCGGTAATTTTAAGATCAAACTTAATTGGTAAAGCATCCGCGTTTCACTGTTTCATACCTGCAACCAGTGAAATTGATGAAATATCATAAGTCAGTTTTGGGGGTTATCCAACAAGGAAAGGCGCTTATTGTAATAAATATCAGCTTAAAAGAGATAACCTGCAGACAGGCCTAAGGCTCTGATTTTGTTGCTAATACCCCAGGCGACACTTGTTAAACCTAAACCATAGTTCAGATCAATAGTAAAATACTTTTTTAGTTCAACTCCTGCCATAAAATTGACGCCATAATTGACACGCTTATCATCCTTGTTTTGATCGTTTCCAAATGATATCTCCCCATGGTGATCATATGTCTCTGAGCCCGTAACATCCTGAGTATATGTACCTGACAGGCCGTAATCCATATATGGCCCTCCACCTGCATAAATTCTCACTCCAGGTGCAGCTTGTAGCTTATAGAGCACGTTAACCGGAAGCTCTAGAAACTTATATTTCGTGGTACCTGCCACACGAAAGACGTAGTTTTGACTATTGGTTATATAATCATACTCTTCCGTATATTTTGAGCCTTTTGTAATAAAAAGCAGTTCTGGCTGTACACTAAAATGCTGGAATCCAACATCAGCAGTTAAACCAGCCTGGTAGCCTGTGGCGTTTTGATGGGTGCCGATAAAATTTGTTGTTGAGCCGTTGAAGACTATAGTTGATAAATTTGCACCCGCTTTAATACCAAAGGTTAAATTTTGCGCAAAGGAAAACGTAGTTAATAATACCAGTGAAATGGTTAGTAGAAGTTTGTTCATGTATAAGATTTAAGTGCCGCAAATGTAGAGAAAATACAACATTTCGCCAATTTTGTCCTTGCATTACTTCGCCTTCGTTGGTGTTGTCACCAACGAACCGTAAACCTCTCAATACCGGAAAGAAAAAAGATCAGGGCTTGTTGGTGACAACACCAACAAGGGCGAAGGGAAAAAGTGTTTCACTTGTTTCACTGTTTCATACTGCAACGAGTGAAACCTCCGCTCCCGCAAGCGTCCCGCTTGTGGCTATTCGGTTGCCTTTCATCGTAGAAGATTCCTCGCTTCGCAATCGGAATGACAAGTTGTTTTATGATCTGTTGAAGTAATCAGGGTAATCCTTTAATCACACAAATCATGGTTCAGACAAATGCGTTAGCGATGGCAGTGGATACCGGCCCGAGTTTAAGGCCTGCAGGCGTATGATCCCGATATTAATCGGGACAGGCCTACCAGCGCGCCCGCTGGTAAGCGGGAACGCCCAAAAGATGGCGCAATGCGGTCTTTTTTTTAATGCCTTGCCCGCTTTTTCAATACCCCGCCAGCAGCTTCTTTTATGGTGCCGGTAAACATAAAGGCTTTGGGGTCGATGCTGTAAACAATATTTTTAAGGCGCCTTACTTCTAAACGGGTAACTACGGTAAAAATGATATCAACCGGGTGACTTACTTCAAAACTTTCTTTTAAAAATCCGCGTTCGCCTTTATAGATGGTGATTCCCCTGCCTAATTTCAGCACCAGTTCCTGTTTGATTAGTTCGCTCTCGCCGGAGATGATGGTAAAGCCGGTATATTCTTCAAGCCCCTCTATCACGAAGTTGATGGTATGCGATGCCGCATAATAGGTCATTACCGAATACAATGCTGTAGGCAGGCCCAGTTTAATAGCCGCGACCGAAAAGATAATGATGTTGATACCCAGTATGATCTCGCTTACGGTAAAGCTGCTTCTTTTTAGGGTATATAACGCCAATACTTCGATGCCATCCAATGCGCAGCCGCCACGGATGGCCAACCCAACACCTGTACCCATAAACACACCGCCAAAAATACTGACCAGCAATTTATCAGAAGTAACCACCGGGTACGGGATAAATTGCAGGCAAAGCCCCACACCAATGATTGCGGCCAGTGTTTTCCATGCGAAACGGCTGTTTACCTGGAATATACCCATGATGATAAAGGGGATATTAGCAGGGATGATCACATACGCGATATTGATGTGATATAACTCGTGGATGAGCAATGATATACCGGTAACGCCGCCGTCGAAAAAACTATTCGGTACCAGGAAACCCTTTAAAGCAAAACCGCAAATCAAGATTCCGGCTATGATATATGCCGCGTCTTTGGTTGATTCTAAAAGCGAATGTTTAATAACAGGGATTGGGGCTTCCATTTAAAGCGTCGTATTTAAATTTTTGATTTTACTAATCTAATATATTGTTCTTTTTTAGGCTGTCGTAATTTTACAGAAGTTGCGGTGAAATAGCGATGATTTTCCATAAAATCCTCCTGCTGCATATTCCACTCTTTTTCATTTTTAACCAAACATTCAGCATGTAACTCCAAATACAATGTGTTGCTGAGTAAAAAAAAATCATCTCGGCCCAGGTAATCCAGGTCGGCATCACATAATATTTCTTCCAGGCGGGTATGTGGCGATTGGGGTATCTTAGTAGCCATGATCATACCGCATATTAATTCAATTTCGGCCGGTTGATAGTTGTAGGCCGGTAAATAACGTCGTGCTATGACACAGGATTCCAATTCGTGCCCGTCGCGCTTCTTTATAAACCCAGCATCATGAAACAGGGCGGCTGCAAGCACCAGTTTTTGTTCGTAACTCGAAATACCCTCCCCTTTTGCTATTCTTTCGGTAGCACGGTACACATCTGTAGTGTGATTAATGCCGTGATACAACAAATGTGCGGGAAGCTCTTTCTGTAGTTTGTTTAAAATAAAGTTACCCGCTTGTTTAAGTTGCATTTATACCGTTAGCATTATGTCGCTAATATATTTAATGTTTTTGGTAAATGAAATACAAGTCGCTAACTGATACATTCTTAACTGCCAACTCATCCCGATAGCTATCGGGACTGCCAACTACTTCTTCAGCCCTATCTCGCGCAAACGTTCATCGAGGTATTCGCCGGCGGTTATATCGCTGTACTTTTTCGGGTGGGCCGCATCAATGCACGATGGCAGGCAGGTGAGATCCATTGCTGATTTCGGGTGTAAAAAGAAGGGCACCGAAAAGCGCGAATTTTTCATCTGCTCGCGCGGGGGGTTAACTACCCGGTGCGTGGTTGATTTGAGCTTGTTGTTGGTTAAACGCTGCAGCATATCGCCCACGTTAACCACCACATCTTCGCCGTGCGCTTTTACCGGAAACCAGTCGCCGTCGCGGGTAAGTACTTCAAGCCCGTCGGCGCTGGCGCCTATTAAAAGGGTGATGAGGTTAATGTCCTCATGTGCGCCTGCCCGTACCGCATCATCCGGGAGGGAATCAGGGTCTAAGATAGGGAAGTAATGTAAAGTGCGTAAGATGGAGTTTCCATTATGCACTTTATCATCGAAATAATTTTCAGAAAGGTTTAAATATACCGCTATAGCGCGCAACAACTGCTTCCCGGCGGTTTCCAGTTTTTGGTAGATCTCGCGTGTTGTCGGGTTAAACTCAGGCAGTTCCTCCACTACCAGGTTCTCGGGATATTCATTTTTAACCGGGTCGTTATCGGTAATGGTTTGGCCTATCTGCCAAAACTCTTTCAGATCGGGGGTTTTAAAACCTTTGGCGGTTTCTTTTCCTTTACCGGTATAGCCCCGCTGACCGGCCAGCTCGGCCTTTTCGTATTTTAATTTGGTTTCAGTAGGCAATGTAAACAGGGCCTTTACCTGCTCATACAGTTTATCGATCAACTCCTTGCTTAAGCCATGATTGGTGATGGTAACAAACCCGGTTTCATTGAATGCGCTACCGATATCATCTGAAAAACGCTTACGTTCATCGGGAGTGCCGTGTATATAAGTATTCAGATCAAGACGGGGGATATTTACTGTGCTCATAGTAGTACTGTTTTGATTCGGATAAAATTATTAATTATCCGATGTATATAAGCCCTATGTTAAAAAATATTGTCTAATAGAAGGTGCTGAATTTATTGGCGCCCATTTTTAACTGTTTCAGAATTAATTAATTAGATTTAATTTTATCATAATTATTTACCTGATTTTATGGAAAAGAAAGAAGCCTTCAAATTCAGCGGCCAGGATGCCGAGTATTACGACTATTATCTCGGCCCTATTTTTTTTGAACCTTATGGGCGTTACCTGGCATCAAAAATTGATATTGAAGGTGTAGGATCGGTACTGGAAATAGCCAGCGGCACAGGCAGGGTGACCCGGCATATCCGCAAAGCGCTGCCGCCGTTTGTAAAACTGATAGCATCAGACATCAGTAATGATATGCTGACTATAGCGAAGCGCGAATTATCTAATGATAACATTCAGTTTATGGTTGAAGACGCGCAAAATTTGTCTTTCCCTGATAATTCGTTTGACCTGGTGATCTGCCAGTTTGGGATGATGTTTTTACCTGACAAAAAAAGAGGGTTTGATGAAATATACCGGGTTTTAAAACCCGGTGGAAAGTTTATGTTTTTTACCTGGGATGATACCTTGAATATGCCAATATTCAAACTGATGATCAATGAAATGATTGTTCCAAATTTTGATGGTGAAGATACCTCGCGCTTCTTTACTCCTTTTTCACTACATAACACAGTACAGCTTGAGCGATTTTTAATTGACGCCGGGTTTAGAGAAGCCAGATCTGAACGGGTCGCGTTGACATCAGGGGCGCCATCAGCAGAAAATGTGGTTGATGGGTTCTTACGGAAACACATGCTTGGTAAAGAAGTTGCTGCTAAAGATGCATCCCTGCTTGAACCATTAGCCCAAAAAATGGAGAGGATGATCGGCTTACAATTCGGTACTTCCGATCTGACCTTTGACCTCTCCGCATTTTTGACTGCAGGCGTAAAATAGCGCTCGCACGACAACCTAAGTAACGCGCTTGTTACATTTATTAAAACAATTAGCAGTTTAAACGTTTTATAGTTTATCGGATCAAAATAATGTATCCGATTTGTATAAGACTTTTAATAAATTATGAGAACCTTGAATAAAATATGGGGTATTGGATTGCTGGCAATGATCATATCGCTGGCTGCCCCCAAAAAAACGATGGCACAGGATGGCTACGTTTCTGACCAGGAATTTTATGACCAGTTGCAACCCTATGGTACTTGGGTAAGCGACCCGCAATATGGCAATGTGTGGGTACCAGATGTGGATGAAGATTTCAGGCCCTACGCATCGCGCGGGCACTGGGTGGTAACAGATTATGGTAATACCTGGGTATCAGATTATCCCTGGGGATGGGCCACTTTCCATTACGGCCGCTGGCGCTATGATGATTATTATGGCTGGGAATGGATACCGGGTCATCGGTGGGCACCAGCCTGGGTTAGATGGCGCCATGGCGGTGGATATTACGGATGGGCGCCATTAATGCCTGGAATAAGCATCAGCATATCGATAGGCGGTGGTTACCATGAGCCTGATAATTACTGGGTGTGCGCACCGCAGGCATATATTGCCAGCCCCAACATCTACAATTATTATGTACCGCCAAGCCGGTCGGTAACTATCATACAGAACACTACTATTATTAATAATACCTACGTTAAAAACAATATTACTTATGTGAGCGGCCCGCGTGTGCAGGAGATCAGGCAGGTTACCCATAATAATAACGTAAGGATCTATAATATAAATAATGCCAGCGCACCGGGAACTGCCCGTGTTAGCAACAATACGGTTAATATTTACAGGCCGGCAATACAAGCATCAGCTACCGCCCATCCTGCAAGGGTGGTGGATGCCACTGCCTACAAAAACCAGCACCCTAATGAACGCATTGCGAACAACGCCTCAGCAGGGGGTGCCGGGTTTAACCGCCCTAATGCAGTAAAACTGGCTACAGTTGCCCGCAGCACTACACCGGATACCAAAGTTGTGCGTGTTAACCAGCCTAATAATAACAGGCCAGCTGCAACACAACCAAACCGCCCTAACAACGCGCAACAGGCGCAACAGCAAGTGCAGCAGAAGCAACAGCAGGCTCAACAAGGCCAGCAGCATTTGCAACAACAAAAGCAACAGGCCCAGCAGCAAGTGCAGCAAAAGCAACAACAGGCCCAGCAACAAGGCCAACAGCATTTGCAACAACAAAAGCAACAGGCTCAGCAGCAAGTTCAGCAAAAGCAACAACAGGCCCAGCAGGCGCAGCAACAAGGCCAACAGCATTTGCAACAACAAAAGCAACAGGCTCAACAGCAAGTGCAGCAAAAGCAACAACAGGCCCAGCAAGCTCAACAACAAGCTAAGCAACAAGTACAGGCGCAGCAACGTCAGGCACAGCAGCAAGCTCAACAACAGCAACAAGCGCAGCAGCGTCAGGCGCAGCAGCAAGCCCAACAGCAGCAGCAGGCACAGCAACGCCAGGCTCAACAACAAGCTCAACAACAGCAACAAGCTCAGCAACGCCAGGCTCAACAACAAGCTCAGCAGCAGGCTAAGCAGCAGCAACAAGCCCAGCAGCGCCAGGCTCAACAACAAGCCCAGCAGCAGGCCAGGCAACAGCAGCAAGCACAACAACGTCAGGCGCAGCAGCAAGCACAACAGCAGCAACAGGCGCAACAACGTCAGGCCCAGCAACAAGCTCAACAGCAGGCCAGGCAACAGCAGCAGGCACAACAACGCCAAGCGCAGCAGCAAGCCCAACAACAAGCTAAGCAGCAGCAACAGGCGCAACAACGTCAGGCGCAACAACAGCAACGTAAACAACCGCCGCCCCCACCTCCAGACCAAAAGAAGTCGGGTGAGCGCTAATATTTAAAAACAATTAAATAGCACATATAGTAACTTGTATGTGCTATTTTTACGTCTTAATTTACCGGTTTATGTTGTTTAAACAATTACGTTCAGTATATCTTACGCTCATACTATTTATAATTGTTTTACCATTTACCGCTCAAGCACAACAGCACAAAGCCGACGACAGCAAGCAGATCACCTTTATTGAAAACTCATGGGCCGAAGCATTGAAACAAGCCTCAGCCCAAAACAAGTACATCTTTGTTGATGCCTACGCCAGTTGGTGCGGTCCCTGCAAAATGCTTAAAGCCACCAGCTTTAAAAACAGCAAGGCAGCAACATTCTACAATAAGAACTTTATCAACGTGGCTATTGATATGGAAAAAGGCGATGGCCCGCAGCTTGCCGCTCAATGGGGTTTGCAGGCGTATCCAACACTTATTATATTTAGTGCTACCGGTAAGCCGGTATTAGGCAGTGTGGGCTATATCAATGCCGATCAGTTGGTCCGTTTTGGTGAGGCTGCGCTAAAAAAATAGCCTGTTTTGTGAGGTGTGAAGATTTATAAAAATTTCAATTTTGGTGCATTAGTTTTTCATAAATGGTATTTTTGACTATTATCATTTGAGTGTAATTATTTGATTGATAATTTGTTGCCTGTTCTTTCAATAAAAGATCGCCCTTTTGACCCAGCTGTTTGTCTATTTGCAAAGAATTAAGTTGCTTGTAATAAGTATATTAAATACATTTGCGCGCTTTTTAGCCCCTATTTGGTATGGATTCTCATCTTAAAAAAGTTACAACAGCAGGAATGCTGATCACCCTCGGGATCATTTTCGGGGATATTGGTACATCACCATTATACACTTTTCAGACTTTGTTACAGGAGGGCGGTACATCAAGTCAGGATTTTGTCTTCGGGGCAATTTCGTGCGTGTTCTGGACATTGACCCTGCAAACTACCTTTAAATATATTTTTATTACGCTGCGTGCAGATAACCACGGTGAGGGTGGTATATTCTCGTTGTTCGCACTGGTGAGGCGATATGGTAAATGGTTGGCTATCCCGGCCATTATAGGTGCCGGTACTTTGCTTGCCGATGGTATTATCACCCCGCCTATATCAGTGGCTTCGGCTATTGAAGGCTTGGGCGAGGTACCTAAACTTGCAAATATCATGGTACCCGGCAGCAGGCTTATCATTGGCATTGTAATAGGCATCATCCTGTTGCTGTTCGTTTTTCAGCAATTCGGCACCAAGGTAATAGGCGCCGCCTTTGGCCCTGTAATGCTGGTATGGTTCCTGATGATAGGAACGCTTGGTGCCTTGCAGATTGCACATCTCCCGTCTGTATTAAGGGCTTTAAATCCCTATTATGGTGCGCACATGCTTGCCACACATCCACGCGGGTTCTGGCTTTTAGGTGCCGTATTTTTGTGCACTACAGGGGCCGAGGCCCTGTATTCAGACCTAGGCCATTGCGGGCGAAAAAACATCCAAATGACCTGGATATTTGTTAAAACTACATTAGTGCTTAATTACCTGGGGCAAGGCGCCTGGGTGCTCTCGCAGGCTACTAAACCAAATTTTACAACTGTAAACCCTTTTTATGCCATTGTACCCCACAGCTTTTTGATACCCAGTGTGATCATCGCCACCTTTGCTACTATTATCGCGAGCCAGGCATTGATTAGCGGTTCCTTTACGCTGATCAACGAAGCCATTATCATGAATTTCTGGCCGCGGGTAGCTGTAAAATATCCATCCAACATACGCGGACAGATCTATATCCCTGTGATTAACTGGGTGCTTTGTTTTGGCTGTATCGCCGTAATTTTATATTTCCAGACATCTGCCGCCATGACCGCGGCTTATGGGTTCTCCATCACCATAGCCATGCTGATGACCACCATATTGATGTATTATTACATGCGCTACAAAAGGCATTGGCCAATATGGGTGGTTACCATTATACTGTGCGTATTCCTTTCAGTAGAGTTCTCCTTCTTCCTGGCAAACTCGGTTAAAATATTGAAAAGGTTATTCTTCCTGGTATTTGAATTTGGGTTGATATTTACCATGTATGTTTGGTTTAAGGCCCGCAAGATCAACAACCGTTTCCTGCATTTTATCGATCTGAAAGACCAGATACCATTGCTTACCGCTTTGAGCGCCGACCAGGGAGTATCAAAATATGCTACGCACCTGGTTTATTTAACAAAGGCCAATAACAGCAAGCAGATAGAGCAAAAAATAATGTATTCCATTTTGAGCCGGAAGCCCAAACGAGCGGATGTGTACTGGTTTTTGCACATCGAGCGTACGGATGATCCCTATACGATGGAATACAGCGTTGAAGAAATTGAAGACGACAAGGTGATCAGGGTAGAGTTCCGCCTCGGTTTCAGGATACAGCCGCGTATTAATGTGTTATTCAGAAAAGTGGTGGAGGATATGGTTACCCGGAACGAATTGGATATTTTGAGCCGTTACGAATCCCTTAACAAATTTAACCTGGCGGCCGATTTTCAGTTTGTGATCATCGAGAAATTCCTGTCGTACAACAACGAGTTCAGCTTTAGCGAAGGGTTTATTCTGAACAGCTACTTCGCGATAAAGAAACTGGCCCAGGGCGAAGCCAAAGCCTTTGGTTTGGATACCAGCGAAACAAGGGTTGAAAAAATACCGCTGATCGTAAAACCGGTAACCAATGTTGTTTTAAAACGGATAGATCCGTTACAGGCATATAAAGAAGAGCAATTTTAGGAAAGGTAGCAGGGTTTGGAAGACCAGGAAAAGAGGGCTGGGTCGTGCGATTCCTTCCTCGGGGAAGGAGGAGGTAGGGGTAAAACAGTCCGCTAAACCCCACCCTGCACCCGCCCCAGGGCGGGAATCGCTCTGACAATCATCAAACAGTAGCGTACCTACGGCACGCAAAACGTGCATTATTAAATTTTCTACTAACGTTTTGCACCGATGGTGCAATCTCTCAAATACTTTCTGGCTTGATTGCCAAATAACATTATCAATTTAATATTTCAAAGAACGATTTCAATTAGTTATCGCAACTAATTGGATATGGTGGTCCCGATAGCTATCGGGAGCCGGTACAATGAATTGACGAGGCATGAAATAGTTGTATCGTCGCTTAGACTCACCCGGTCTTTGCTGCGCTCGACCACCCTCTCTACGGCAAGCCGTAAAGAGGGTTTTTAATACGTTTTATTTTATTATCCCCTCTCTACTTTGTAGAGAGGGTCGACCATCCGCTGGCTAGCAGAGAAAGTCGGGGTGAGTCAACGGGACATATACAAATTTACCGAAACCGTTTCAATAATGCACTGACACTGTTTTGTCAGTACATCAATAGTTAAACTAATTAACTTTTGATACCGTTCCAAAGTGTTCCACATCTAAAAAATGTAACGCCCTTCATCGGAACCCTGCGGACTGAAAAGTGGATGTTGTAAATAAAAACCCTGTTATTTTATCTATGTATTTTATAAAAAACACGCTATTTTCACCGGGAGATTTAACACTATTTTAATCAGCTGAAAATCCGGTCACGAATATGCCTGAAAGAGTTTTAATTGTGATCCCCTGTTATAACGAAGAAGACTCGCTGCCATTGGTTTTACATAAGCTGGAGATGACCAGGCTACCCGCAGGTTATCTGATGAAAGTGTTGGTGATCAATGATTGTTCAAAAGACCGTACATCAGCCATCGCTAAATTATTCCATGCGAAGGTGATCGATCTCCCGGTTAACCTCGGCATCGGAGGCGCCGTGCAAACCGGGATATTATACGCCCGTGATAATGGCTTTGACATGGCGGTACAAATGGACGGCGATGGGCAGCACCCGGCTGATCAGCTGGCGAAGATGATCGCGTTTCGCGAAGAAACCAAAGCCAATGTGGTGATCGGTTCCCGCTTTCTGGAGAACGAGGGTTTTCAGTCGTCATTTGCCCGCAGGCTGGGGATCAAATATTTTCACTGGCTTAACCGGTTATTTACCGGGCTGCATATTTACGATAGCACATCCGGCTTTAGATTATTTGACAGGGCGGCTATTGAAATTGCCGCGGTAAATTATCCCGATGAATACCCCGAGCCTGAATCATTGATATCGTTCTCAAAAAAAGGATTAAAAATTAAGGAAGTAGCGGTGGTGATGAGCGAGCGGTTGGGCGGCAAATCATCTATACGCCACTTCGGCTCGCTGTACTACTGCTTTAAAGTGAGCCTGGCAATGTTATTTTCATTCATACGTAAAACCTGATCATTATGGCCAAAATACAGATCATCACCATCGCTGCGAATGTTTTGTTTATCCTGTACATTTCGCGCCTCATCATCAAAAATAAACTGAGGGAGGAGTACGCTATTGTTTGGGTGATATGCACCATTTTCCTGATGCTGTTTTCCTTTTGGAGAAATGGCCTTGAGGTAATGGCCCGGCTCACAGGTGTTTACCAGGCGCCTAATTTGGTTTTTACGGGCTTCATTTTCGCCATACTGATCTACCTGCTGCACCTGAGCGTAGTAGCCTCCAAATTGCATAACGACAATAAAAAGCTGGCCCAGGAACTATCGCTGCTAAAAGAACAATTCGACAAGCATTTAACCGATACCAATAAATAAACGCAAAATTAAATGAGTGAATTATCCTGCCCCGTTTGCGGTAGCCCTTTGAGATTAAAGCACAGGCTAAAGTTTAATGTATATCAATGCGCCAATTGCAGGCTATTAAACTCTGATGCCAAATTTGAACATTCTTTCCAATCCGACCTGGAACCTGACGCGCGCGACTCAGCTTTAAAGGTTTTGCGGGTGATGAATTTCAAAACCATTATTGCAAAGCTTAAAGCGATTAAGGACAAAAAACTGGAGGGGCTGGAAATAGGCAGCGGTAATGGCTGGTGGCTGGAGGAATGCAAAGAACAGGGCATCAAATGCATAGGGATTGAGCCCGAAAGAACTTATGAGAACTATCACCAGGAAAAAAACCTGGATATAGTTTATGGTTTTTACCCTGATGTGAGCCCGAAAAAACAAGGCGGGTACGACTTTATTATTTTTAATGATGTATTTGAACATATCCCTGATATCAACAGCCTGGTAGAAAGCCTGAAAACTGATCTGGCTGATGATGGTATCCTTATCATTAACATCCCGATGAGCACCGGCTTTTTTTACAGGGTGAGCACCCTGCTTCATCGGTTTGGTTTCAATAATTCATTAACCCGGATGTGGCAGTTTAATTTCCACAGTCCGCACATGAATTATTTTAACGAAAGCAACATGAAGATGCTGCTTGAAAAACACAGCTGCACGGCTGTTGATGTTTTTAAATTGAAATCGCTTGATCTGCAAAGCACTAAAGACAGGATGCTTGCCGACCGCAGCATGAGTAAACTGAAGGCTTCAGTAATGACCTCCGTTTTGAAAGTGATGAAGCCCATTATTGATAACTCAGAGCCGGATATTAAGGCGTTTTTCTTTAAGAAGAGACAGTAATCATAAAGAGAATTGTCATTTCGAACGAGGAGAAATCTTTAACTAGCGAAAGGCGGGCTATGCAAGTAGGCGACCTGTAAGGCGTTTAAGATTTCTCTCTGTCGTTCGAAATGACAACTAATTTTATTTTTTCAACGCCCGTTGTTTTTCCCATACCGCTGCTGCCAGGTTGTTTTTGAGCCTTTCATTGCCCGGGTTGATTTTTAATCCCTTCTGGCCCATTTCAATAGCGTTATCCCACAAACCCAATCGGGTGTATGCTGTGCACAGGTTGTTGTAGGCCAGGTCATAATCCGGCTTTATAACCAACGCGCTTTCGCAGGCTGCAATACAAAGTTCATATTGCCTGCGGTTATAATAATCCAGGCTTTGGCTCAAGTAGTCTTCAGCGGTTTGCGGTTTGCCGTTTATTGTTTGTATCGGTAGGCGATGATCTATCACCATTGCCAAATTGTTTTTAGCCAGCTGATAACCTGGTCTTAGAGCCAATGCTTTATTTAATGCTTCTGCAGCCTGAGCATATTGGCCCATGGCATTATAAGCGCAACCTATGTTGTTATAGGCATCAACACAATCACTTTTTAATTTAATGGCTTCCTGCGCTGCGGCAATGGCTTGATCATATTTTCCTTCCTGGTAATAATCCAGGCTCAGGGCCAGGTACTTTTCTGCCGTTGGCGATAGTTTTACTTTATCAGCTTCAACATCGGCTTTGCTTTTTCCTTGTTGGCTGTCAGTAAGAGCGCTTAGAGCATCTGGATTACCGGGCGCAATGTGCAGAGTGCTGTTAGCCAGGTTTTTCAAGTCGACCCAATCCCCCAGTATCTCATAAGTTTTCATCAGGAGCACACGGGGTTCAAGATAGGAGTTGGATAAAGCGATTGCCTTCTGCAGCATCACTACGGATTCCACAAAACGCGCCTGGTAAAATAAAAACTGCCCGTATAGATAAAAGTGACTTGGATAAGAAGCGCCCAGTTCAATGCCCTGCAAATAATATTTTTCGGCACTGACCATATCGCCGGTCCGTTCTTTCAGCACCCCCATGTTGGCATAAACAAAAGAATACGTGGGCAATAATTGCATCGCTTTAGTAAAATAGTGTTCAGCCGTGGCATAGTCCCCATCCTGTAACCGGATCAGTCCATAATTCATCAACCCCCTGCCATTTTTTGGACTTTTTACGGTGACGTTCAGCCACAGGCTTTCCTCGCTATGCCAAACGGTGTTGCGTTTATAGGTGCCGTAAGCGCAAGTGGACAGCAATATTAAAACAGGCGCCAAAATCAATTTCTTGTATGCGGGTGAGTTTGCTCCCTGCGTTAGCTTAAATACCAACAGGCCAAGCACCCAGCTTACGCTGATGGCCAGTCCCACAAAAGGGAAAAACATCCGATGGTCATTCAGCACCTCACCAAGCGGTATGATGCTGGATGTAGGCGCAAGGGCTATAAAGAACCACAGTATCCCAAAGCTGATTGGACGAAGCAATGCAGTTTTTGATGTGTAAAAGGCAATGATGAGCATCACCAGTATAAACCCGCAGCCGATAAAAAAGCGGGCATCCCGGATATTGGGCAATAGGCCCCAATCCGAATCCGCGCTCAACCCCGTTGGCCAAAAGAAGGTGCAGAAATAATGGAATATCACATACGGCTGGGTGATGAGATATTGAATTGGCGAACTACCGCCGGGTTCCCAGGTTTTTGGAGTTAGCCTATCGACCAGCAAATACAGCAACGCACAAAAAATAAAGGCGGGTAAGCTCTTAAGGATACTGTTCCATAATTGTTTCAGGTGTGCTTTTTTGAAGATATCGGTAAGACTGATCTTTTCTTCGAACAGCAGGATATAAAAAAACAAGAGCGGGGCAAACATAACGGCAGGTGGTTTGGCTAAAATGCCTATGCCGACAGGTATCAGGTAAATGAACGTCCTCCGGCAAAATGGAGAATATTGGAATAAGGCAAAACCTGCTAGTACAGCCAGGGTAGATTGTATATCCGCACGGGCTATAATGTAATTCACAGTTTCGGCGATGGCAGGATGCAGCATATACCAGGTTACCGCAAACAACGCCACATAGCCAACATTTTTATTGGGTGAGGACAAGTTGAGCAGCTTATTAAAAAACAGCAGCATCAGTAAGCCCTGCGCCATGAACAAAATAAATGTAGATAGATGAAAGGCAAACAGGTTATAACCATTACCCAATTTATAATCCAGTGCTAATGAGGTTTCCACAACAGGTCGGTACGCCTGGTTTTGGGGCAGCACACTGCTGGTTGTGCCATCCTTAAAAAACTGCGGAACATTTTTAAGATCACGGATATAAGGGTTTTCCACTATGGAATGCATATCGTCAAAATGAAACCCGTTTTGGAAATGATTGGCGTAAACCGCGGTTACAGCAATCATCAATAAAATAATATAGGTTAGTAGAGGATTTTTTTTCACTTAGCGATATACAGTTTATTTGTTCGAAAATTAATAATAATTAAGCAAAACGTATAAATATAGTATTTACGTGTATTTATGTAATTTAACATCATGGAAATAAAATACACCTGCACCGCCTGGGGATGCGAAAAAGTTGATGCCGCCGGGTTGATCAATAAAGTGGCCGGGGCCGGATATGATGGGATCGAGATCAACATGCCCATCGGCGGTACATTTGCAAGTGAATTTATCTCCGCTTACGAGTCCCTGTTAAAAAGCAGGCCCGGTTTTATTTTTATTGCACAGCAGTTAACCAATCCTGAAAATGAAAACGTAGATACCTATATCAGTAAACTTGAAAAGCGATTGCTGGAGTTGGCTGCTTACCAACCCCTCTTCATCAATTCGCATACGGGTAAAGACTATTATTCTTTTGATGATAATTGCCGGGCTATCGAAACCGCTTTAAATGTGAGCAGTAAAACCGGCATACCTATTTTGCATGAGACCCACAGGGGCAGGTTTTCGTTCCATGCTCCTACTCTGTTGCCTTATCTGAAAAAATTCCCTGAAATGGAACTGGTGGGCGACTTCTCGCATTTCTGTACCGTATCTGAAAGTATGCTGCACGACCAGCAGGCTATTCTTGATCAGATCATTCCGCATGTTTCGCACCTGCACGCGAGGGTTGGTTTTGAGCAGATGCCGCAGGTAAGCAATCCTTTCGCACCCGAATGGAAAGATCACCTGGATCGATTCACCGGCTGGTGGGACCAGGTTTTGGCCCATCAAAAATCAGCAGGCAAACAAGAGTTTACCATCACACCCGAATTTGGCCCACCGCCTTATATGCCCGTCATGCCATTTACCCAGGTGCCATTAAGCGATCAATGGGAAGTGAATTTGCAGATGAGAGAGTATTTGAAGGAGCTGTATATATTGAATAAAAAAGCCTTCAGAAATTAATCTGAAGGCTTTGTGGGAGTTACTGGGTTCGAACCAGTGACCCTCTGCTTGTAAGGCAGAAAATAAGCCTATTTTATGCTATATGTTTATTAGCGAAATAATATGTAAATACACTGATTTACAGCTAATTATTAATAGTTGTTATTTTTATTTTATTTGTTTATTTTGTATTCCTGTATGCAAATCGTATGCAAATTGTTTATATTTGCATACAGAGATTTACAAAAATGGAAAAAGAAGTATTTATATCGCTTTACCTGGACACCCGCAGGATCAAATCAAATAACCTTTACCCGGTTAAGATTAGAGTGTTTACGACCAGTCCCCGCGTACAAAAGCTTTACCCTACCAAGTTTGAGTTTACTCAAAAAGAATTTGAAAGTATTTGGGAAACCACAAAGCCCCGGAAAGAACTTAAAGAAACCCGCAGAGCCTTACAAGCTGTTGAAACTTTGTTTATTGAAACAGCTGATTTAATCAGTCCCTTTAGTTTTGAACAATTTGAAAAGAAACTTTACCGGGGTAAAGGGGAGGGCGAAAATGTATTTTATCAGTATGGTTTAATCATACAAAAGTTAAATGGGAACAATCAATTAGGTACGGCCAGTAATTACGACCTAAGTTTAAAATCGCTTAAACTTTTCATTTTACATTTAAAAGGTAAAGAGATAACGGACAAAAAGGAACTTGAAACAGCATTGGAAAGCATTAAAAAACTTTTATTCAGTGAAATTACCCCGGCATGGTTAAATAAATACGAAAGCTATATGATTAATACCAAAAACCGCAGCCGTACCACAGTATCAATTTATTTAAGGGCTTTAAGGACTGTATTTAATACCGCAATTGCTGATAAAGAAATTGACGCTGAAAATTATCCCTTTGGTAAACGCAAATATCAAGTCCCCTCTGTTAAGAATGTGAAAAAATCTTTGGCAAAAGCGGAACTGAAAATATTAATGCAATCCGAAGCTAAAACGCCGGAACAATCCAAAGCCAGGGATTTTTGGTTTTTTAGTTATATCTGCAATGGCATGAATATTAAAGATATTGCTTTGCTTAGGTATGAAGATTTGCAGGAAGGTAAAATAATTTTTTACCGGGCTAAAACTATCAATACCGCAAAGGCTGATTTGCGCCCCGTAGTCGTTCATTTAACTGATTATGCAAAATCCATCATTGAAAAATATGGCAATGCTAACAAAGCCCCTAAACAGCTAATTTTTTCAATTTTAAATGAACATCAAAACGAAGCCGAAAAGTTTAAGGCTATTAAAAACTTTACCCGGTTCATAAACCAAAACGTAAAAAAGTTAGCCAAAGCCAATAATATTACCGCCGAAATATCAACCTATTGGGCAAGGCATAGTTTCGCCACTAATGCCATAAGAAGCGGATTAAGTATGGAATTTGTTAGCGAAGCATTTACACATAGCAGCATGAAAACAACTCAGGGGTATTTTGCAGGATTTGAGGAAGATAATAAAAAAGAGTTGATGGAAAGTTTAATGAATTTTTAAGAACGTTCCCCTAAGAGAAACTCTAAATAAGCCAAATCCAATTTTTGCAAAATATTCGCAAAAAAGCCATAATAACACTGATAATATTAGCTTTGTGATATCCGTCTATTGTACCATCTAATTTATACCAATAATTGAGACCTAAAACCATGAAAAGACTATTATTTATAAGTTTTCTATTTGCAGCAAAATTGGGATTTTCTCAAGATGTTACATTGACGGGAATGGATGATCGTAGGTTTGAAGCAAAACCAATTGTAGAAAATCCAAATAACATTACGGGTAAAATTGTTCTTGATATTCGTGCGAATAAACATGGGCATATTATTTATGAACGGGCCGGGGCAAATGGGACTACGATACCAGTAAACGAATTGTGGGGTAAATGTGAGAATGCCGTAAAAGACGTATTTCTCAATCCATCACTTACTGCGCCAGATGAACAGTCAGGCACGATAATATTTGAATTTTCACAAAACATCAAACATGATACTATTGAATATGATTTTGGTCATTACAATAGATACATCGGTAAAAAACTGATCTTCACTTTGAAAGGGAATGATTTCAAAGGCGAAAATATTATATCTGATGAAATTTATAAAGCCGGTAAAGAAGATTGGCCTGAATTTGGGAATAGAACTAAATTATATAAAGCTCAAAACTCATCTTTTACATTGGCGGATAGTTTGTATAATAAAGAGTTCATCTGTTTGGCTGCGAAAAGTGATGGTGTTTCTGTTGATTTGAAGCTTGAAAATACAACAACGGGTATTTTTGTTTGCGAGTTTTTAATTCCATATTGTCCGTTTCAAACCCAAGAAGAAATAGAAAAAATAAAAACGGGTGACTTAGCTCAAAAAAGGGTCGAAGGAAAAAAAATGATTGAATATAATGAAATGATTAAAAATCCATGTTTGCAAATTGATGAAAGTTACGACGATTTTAGTCGCACTAAAAAATACGAAACCGGATATTTTAAACCTGAAAATCCAAATAATTCAGAAACATTGTATCCAACACATGAACCCCCTTATGATATTATGTACTATAAGGAAAAGTCTAAAAATGGTATAAGTTACTTCATGAGTTTAACGGCCAATTCAATAACTGCTCTTGCGCGTGAAAGGGGGGTAATAATAATTTTAAAAAATAAGAAGCGAATAAATAAACCTAATGCAATTGTAGAAACAGAAGTAAATGAGCACGGGGATGATTTTGATAGATTTATACGAAGAAGCTATATTAAATTAAACGCTCAAGATATCCAGTTATTAAAACAATCGCCAATAGATGAATTTGAATTATATGATTCACAGGTATCTGAGATAGATTATGACAATTTACACAAAGTTTTTTTATGCTTGCTGACCAAATGATATTTTACTTTATAGAAGAAAATAAGAAGTAATTTATCTATCTCCTATTGGCCGAAGTTACAACTTCGATAGTTATTTACTTGCTACTTTCAAAAGACAACTTGATTCTAATCATTGGTTATCATAAATTGATTTATGTTTAGCCTCATTACCCGCACAGAAACCTATGCAGCACTTTAGAGAATTTTTAACCCGTATTCAAACATTTATCCCGCAATTACCATTATAAAGAGGCTCATAAAACTTTGTCGTGGTGCATGCATACAATAATATCCAATGCAAAAAGGTTATATTTAGTTGTGCGTCAATCAATGGGTAAGGATTACTAACAGAATTATTTGAAGGAATATTGCTATAAATTAAATAGAAGGAATTTTAATGAATAACAACGATTTATTTGACCGCATGATTACTGCAGAGGCAAATGATACATGGTATTAAAATAATGGGAATATGGAAAAATTCAAAATATCCGTGGAAGATTGGACTAAAATAAACAGTGAAAATGCTAAGTTTATTTTAGAGGAAGCTAAAGATTATACTAAATACTTAAGCGATTCAAGCGATAAAATTACTAATAGAGCATTCGCAATTTTGGCTATTCTTATTCCTATAACCTCTGCGTTGATAATTTTTGTTGTCAATGAGGAAATTAAGCCAGTTGATGGGTATAAGACTATCACATATTTGCTTTTTGTTGTCATTATGGGATTGATAGCAATTATGTTCGGAATTAGTAAAATTGTTTTCCCAAGAATGTTTATGCCTTTAGGAAGAGAACCAAGAGATATGTGTTCAGAAGATTTATTAGGGGTTGGTCTTACCGATGATTTGGCGAAATTATCTATTATATTGAGCGAAATTGAAGCCTCTCAAGTCAAGATTGACTATAACGAACAACAGATTGCCCATAGAACAACACTATTGAAAAACCTTATGCTTTCAATAGGCATTTTATTCGCATTAATCGTCTTAACACTATTGGTTCTTTTATTTAAGGATAGTGGGTATTTGTGTGGTTGACGGTTTAGGTTTTGGATCGGGTGATACTGGCCTACTAATTGGTTTCTTTGCCATAATATAATTTTGAGCAACAAATCTAAATAAAAATAAAGGTTACAACAAACAGACAACCCGGAAACCACAGGTTTGTAAATTGATTTATGGTTAGCCTCAATATCCACATAGAAATTTATGCAGCACTTTAAAGAATTTTTAACCCGTATTCAAACATTTACCCTGCAATTAACCAATCAGAAAGTACCTGTTAAAGCGGCATCAAATGAAATGCGGGAAATGTCCGGCTATGACATAACCCGCGAAACGCAATATTATGATTCATTTTCTTATAAGAGCGAGCTGCGGGTATTAAAAGACATGGCTTTCATTGATATACTGGCTTTAGATAAGGAGCGCATTGGTTTGCAGTTGGTAGAATTAAATAAGGTAAAAAATCGTTTTAAGGGATTATGGCAAAACTACCACCAGCATTACCATGATTATCACCAGGACTACAAAGCATCTTATCCCTTTGCAATACGGTTGGATACATTATTTATCGTTCATAATTTACAAGGTGATAGTGCAGATGTTCATGTAAGCGCACAGTTTGTGGAGGATCTTGCGGATTCTATTAAACTCCGGGAATTGTTTTTAAAAGAATTAATACAGGATACTGAGGCAACATTAAAGAAAACAGAACCGGCAATTAATGAAATAAGTAGCCAGTCCGAAGATATACCGCTTTCACCACAAGAAACGGTTAAGCCAGTTGTTAGGTATCCCATTTTTACGGATGGAACAACGGAGCAATTTTTTAATGTATTGAAACCTTATTTTGTGCAGGAAGATCATTCAAGGTTATCTGACTTATTATTTAAAAATATTGAACCGGATACCCCGCTGATATTCCGTGGCAATGGTAACCAGTTGGCAGACGCTTTCAAACAGCTATTCGATAACAATATAATTGTCGGTTGTTTGCAAACCGATCTGGAAAAATGGATAGCCCCAAAGTTCTTGTATCTTTCAGGTCAGGGTCATCCGCGCGAACTAACAGAGGACTATCTGAACAGTTTAATATCAACTAAGACCAGGCCCTGCAAATCACCCATATTGAAAATCGAACAAAAAGAAGCGCATTTTTTAATCATTCCAGCTCCCCGGAACAAAAAATAACAATAAAATAGGTAGGTAATAGTGGGGTTACTGTTTACCTACTTGTAACCGCACAAAGCAAGCCCTTACCATTGCAGCATAAAACAAAATATGCGTTATGGAAATACTAACATTTGACAAGTTGCCGGAAGCTATAAGTAAGCTTCTTGAAAAAGTGAACCACATTGAAGCCCTGCTTGCCGGGCAGCAACAGCAACAACCAGGGCAAGACGACCTGTTTACCATTACACAAGCCGCCAAATTTTTAAATCTTGCAGTACCCACCTTATACAGTAAGGTAAGCCGAAAAGAAATCCCCGTTAACAAGCAAGGGAAGCGGCTGTATTTCTATAAATCCGAACTGGAAGAATGGATTAAGCGAGGCCGCAAACACACGTTTAGCGAACTACGTGAAAACATCCAATTACCCCGCAAGAACTTTTCTTCACGGCGTAAATAAATCACAAGTCTTTTATTTTTTGACAGTAAAGCCGGCAATACAGATGTGTGGTTTAGCGGCATTGCCGCCATTAAAATTCCCGCTTGCGGGGAGCCATCCAATCTATCCGATAACAAAGAGCAAGTTTGTGTTTTTGTTGCCACAAAAACTCCCCGGATGCCTACGGCACCGGGCAAACTTGCCTTTTGCGCCCGTTGGTTGCAAAAGGAATAAAGCGCAGAAAAATTAAGGAGTTAACGGATGGAAACAACAGCAAAAACAAATATTAAGCTTTCGATAAGTCAGCCAAAAAACAAAGGTGGTGCGCCTAAAAAAAGGGTTAGGCGAGAGTTAATAATTCGGGTAAGAATGACGGCCACTGAACGATTTCAGATTGACAACAAAGCTAAAGCTGCCGGGATGCGATCAAGCACATGGATAAGAGCATCCGCTAAAAGCGCAAAAGTCATACCCCGGTTAACCGCCGATGAGCGGCGTATCCTTTGGATGCTTGCAGAGCTTGCCAATAATCTTAACCAGTTGACTAAGCTGGCACATCAGCTTGGGCTGTTAAGGGT
>Ga0206812_1048_pt1 | contig 30570 bp, 26 predicted proteins | sample Alteio_BWOrgCont_54_FD_152912 | JGI IMG/M metagenome (GOLD analysis project Ga0206812, IMG submission 152912) | Enriched cells from forest soil in Barre Woods Harvard Forest LTER site, Petersham, Massachusetts, United States -... | ecosystem: Environmental > Terrestrial > Soil > Temperate forest >... | reverse complement strand
TTATTTTTTATACTAATAGTATCAACCTGTGCAAAGCTGGCAGAACAAAACATATTTGCGACAATAAATAAAACGAGAATTTTCATCGCCCCATTATTGGTAATCGCAAATAATAGTAAGCTTTTGAATTTAAGAGGAGTTTTGTGCATTTCGGAGCGTGTTAAAATAATTGTATAGCTAAACTACGTTCCCATAATATCGAAGGCAATACATTTCAACCTTTCGGTTGGAATATTTAATGGTTTTGTTGTTTTCTTATATAACTGCAACCGTCCTAAAGCTAGCGCACGCGTGCCGCGTGTGTCTTTTTAGCTTATTTTAGTACGATACATTGCAAATGGAGCACACGCGACACGCGTGCGTCAGCGAGGGATAAAAGCTGATAAGCTGGCTAAGAAAAAAGCATTGAACGACGGTGATACCACTGCTGTAAAGGTTGCCGAAGCCAATCTAATCGCTGATAAAAACAACTTAAAGAAAGACATCCGTGAGGCAAGTCATGATGATACGAAATACTTTGCATTTGTCCGTCCAAAATCTTAAAACCCACTATATATAAAACAAGGAGTTGTGTCGAATGCTTTAATCCTCTGCACGCGCGACAGCGATTGGCAAAGATTAAAGTTGTATATCGGGGTGGAAAAACCCATATAAACCCGCACATATAAAAATTAAATGTGTTACTCCAAGATTCACAAAGAAAGTTCGTAATGCTATCGTTTTGTATCGGAGTTGCTTATAACTATATTTTAAAATCAATATATTGATACCATAAAACACCATGTTAAGTAAAATGGATTCAATGACGAACATACAAATATGTAGGATGTCCATAATTGTTTGATGTCCACGGAAAACTCCAACTGGTCGATAAGGAACAATATAGCCATTAAATGAACTAACATAAAGTAGAAGAGCGATAGTCAGCAAAAGGAAGACTATATTGAGTATAATATAAAGTGGGTATTTCATAACTGGGTATGTGACGAGCTAATTAGGTTGATTAACTAAATATAGCTGTTATCTTGCAAATTGCAAATTCATCTCGCTGTCCCCGCAGGGTCTTCCGCAGGAGACCCTGCGATTGATTCACACAAGCGACACCCCATTCCCATCCGTCGTCAACACTCCGCTCATGTAATCCAGAAAAAGGCGCATTTTGATATAGATATCATTCACTTGATACACAAAATCCGGACTTTGTACTTCTTCATCGGTAAACTCATGCTTCAGGATAAATTGTTTGTAGCGTAAAAGATCAATAGCCGGGTGGTCCTTCGCATAGCCGCGCGGCATAGAGCCGAGTTTTGCGCCCATCAGTCGGCCAAATGTTTTCACAAACGTTTGGTTTGCAAGCATTTTTCGCCAGTCGGGATAATTGGCATCTATATCCTGCCGTATCCTTTTCAGATCGTCAGATACCGGCCCCCAAAATCCCCCCGCCACAAATGAATTTCCGGGTTCGATACGAAAATAGTACCCGCCACGCAGCTTTTTGGTAGCTCGCCTGAAACTCCCGCTCCAGTGATTATTGTAAGGCGTTTTATCTTTCGAAAAACGCACATCCTTATATATCCTGAACACACTTTTCTTCCCCGAAGCAGTTTCGATCAGGTCATGTTTATTCATTTCAACCAGCAGGGCATCCGCAAAATCAATGATATTGTCATGCGCTTCCAGGTAGCGGTCCTTATGCGCATTGAACCATTCGCGGTTATTGTTTTGTGAAAGGTCCTTTAAAAAATCGATCGAATCTTTTTTGATGCTGATTGCAGCCATTTTTACTTGTGTTTTATTCTGTACCCACAGGGTCTTCCGCAGGTTTAAGTTAACCAATAAAATCGGCATTTCACCAGGCGTTCCTATGGAACGCAATTCATATTCTCATTTTTTCTACCAACGAATCGTCCCGATGGGACGAGAAATATAACAAAGCGTCCTGTAAGGACGCATGGTTGGTAGAAACCACGTCAATAACCCCGTTTTACGTTCCATAGGAACGTTTGGTGATATCGGATTACTAACGGATGCAATTATAAACGTTAAATTTTATGGGTTATCTTAAATCTACAGGAGACCCTTCGGAATGAAACTTAACGTTTTTTTCTTAATGTCTTTTACCGAATAAAGCACTTCTTCCTCATTGAAAAAATTAAAGGTTTCGCTGTCCTCCGTCAATTTATATATCCCTTTTTGAAGAATATATTCTTCATGCTTTTTCAGGATGAAATCCGCAAAATCAGCTATTTCTTCTGCCTTTTCAAAAGGAAGAACATGTAGTGTTTTTATGATTTTTTCTATGATCGCTTCTTTTTTCATACTAATTCAAATATGAGAAAATTTAATTTGAAGAATTCTTCGCCTCCCAATAATCCCCCGACAGGATGATCATATTCAGCAATTTAATACTGTTATCATAATAATCATAATCTTTCAGCTTAAAATTTATTAGGTAATCCCACACGTCATTCAGCCATTGCTGGTTCTTTTTATCCACCATAGCCGAAACCGCGAACGGCCCGATAAAACTGAGCGCTTCAAAATACCGGCCCTTAATATCATTACCTTCTAAAGTATAACCTGCGGATATATTGTCGGCCTTGTTACGGGTGGTCTCGCGTATCCAGCGGTTGATCTTATCATTGATAGCCTTTGCTCTCGGGTCGCCTGTAAGCAGGTAATCAGTAGCAATGCGCCAGGGCACGCGGCAGGCGTTGTAGTTATAGCTGCCATCGTATTTAGATTCCAAATATCGCGGTTCGGCTGGAATAGCCTTTTTATTGATGTGCCGGATAAAATCAGGGATCAGTCCTGCATCTTCACTATAGGTATGTTCCATATAGCTGAATAGCTTGTAATTATTGTTGACGACTTTATTCCACCGATCATCATTAGTCGCTTTTTCAAATGCCTTAAAGTTAGCAGGCATAAAATCTGAAGATCGCGTATCATAATAATCCTTACTATCCCATTCTATCGCGTCGCTCAGCAAAACCGAATACGTATGCGGGTTGATCTCATGCTGCATGATGGAGGCGATCATATTACGCGCCTCTTTTAAGTAATTGATAGCGCCTTTGCTGCCCCATTGCGTATTGGCCAGCAGCAGGGAGTAAGCGATATCCATATCACCATCCGTTGCCGAGCTTTTGTCCTGGTCCCTGCAGTTTTTGTCCTGCGCCCAGGCCATCAGGTAGGGGTGATTACCGGGATGGGCCTTATAATAATGATACAAACCGTCATAAGTAGCTTTTGCAGATGGGTCAGCACCTGCCATCAGCGAAGTAATGATCATACCATAACCCTGGCCTTCGGATACGCATTGTTTTTGCCCTTTCGTTTCAAACCAAACATAATATTCATCAGGGCGACAGCCGGGCTTAATGTATCGCTTCTTCCATTGGTTGTAGAAATTCAGCGTAAGCTGATCCAGCTTTAATTGGGAAATATGGTTAGGTTTGATCGCCCCTTTTACATACTCCACATGCTGCGGAAAAGGCTTTAAGGTTTCTTGAGCAAATAATGTTATGTCAGAAAAAAGTAAAACAATAAATAGTACTTTTAGTCTGCTAATCATAAATCAATTATTGAATAATTATACAAAAGTGCATTTTTAAACCTGTAAAAGCTGCTTTATAAGGCTTTACATACTTTTAAGTTATTATTGTGGGTTAATGACAAACGCTTATGTTTGTAACGATAACAACGATAGTACTTAAACGTCAGTATTTCAGTCGGTATATAATTTTACTTTTGTTGTGTCAAAACTACACGCATGTTGAATATCCCCTTAAAACACTATCTCCTGTTTTCGCTAAGTGTTTTATATTTTTCCGGGGCAAACGCCCAAAAAGTACTCACCATTAAGGATGCCGAAGCCACCGCGCTTGCTAATTATGCTTCTATCAAAGCAAAAGCAAACCAGCTGAATGCGGCCAAAACCTACTTAACGGAAACAAAAACTGAATACCTGCCCGATGTCAATCTTTCGGCACAACAGGATTATGGAACCATTAATGGACAAAACGGCCCGCTTTACGGTTATCGCGGATTAAGTGTGGCCTCATCCGGTCCGGCTTTCGCTACCCAAAACTGGAATGCCAGTTTTGGAGCCTTATATCTCGCAAACGTTAACTGGGATTTTTTCACTTTCGGCAAGTCTGTGGAAAAAGTCAAAGTGCAAAAATCGGTGGTTTCGCTTGATGAGACCGATTTGGCGCAGGAGCAGTTTCAGCACCAGGTAAGAGTGGCTTCAACCTACCTCAACCTGCTCGCGGCACAGCAATTAACCAAAGCGCAGCAGGATAACCTCGACCGCAGCATGGATCTGCAAAAAGTGGTAATAGCCAGGGTAAAAAACGGCCTTAACCCCGGTGTCGATTCTTCATTAGCCAACGCCGAGGTATCCAATGCCCGCATCGCCTTAACCAACGCGGAGCAAACCGAGCAGGAGCAAAGCAGCCAGTTAGCGCAATATTTGGGGATAGCGCCGCAAAATTTTTTGCTGGATAGCGTTTTTGTAACCAAAGCCCCTGTAAATGCCGACCAGCAACCCTCGCTTAATCCCGAGGAGCATCCTATATTAAGATATTACCGCAACCGCATTGGCGTAAGCGACGAGCAGGCAAAATACTTCAGTACGTTTAGCTATCCTACCTTCAGCTTGTTTGGTGTTTACCAGGGCAGGGGCTCGGGTTTTGGCTCTAACTATGCCACTAACCAAAGTGATTACAACAGCAGCTACGGAAGCGGTGTCGATCCAACTCGTCTTAATTATTTATTTGGTGTAGGCATGATATGGAATATCACCAATCCTTTCCGGGTGCATTTCCAGGTGAAATCGCAAAAATTCACTTCGGAACAATACAAAAACGAATACGACCTGGTGGGGCAGCAATTGCATGATCAGCAGGTATTAGCCGAAACAAGGATTGCCAACGCTCTGAAGAACTATCGCGAAGTACCGGTCGAAGTAAAAGCCGCTACCGATGCTTACAACCAGAAGTTTGCTTTATATAAGAACGGGCTGGCTAATATTGTTGATTTTACCCAGGCGCTTTACACGTTAAACCGTGCCGAGGTAGATAAGGATATCGCCTCAAATAATGTGTGGCAAGCCTTACTATACAAAGCTGCCGCAACGGGCGACTTTGGCATTTTTATAAATAATTTTTAATCAAAATATAATACAATACATGGGATTGATTAAAGGAGCGCTGCGAAGGCCAATTACCGTACTCGTAGTAGTAGCGGGGTTATTTTTCTTCGGTATCAGCGCGGTACGCACCATCAAGATCGATATTTTCCCCAATCTTAACCTGCCGGTAATTTATGTATCGCACCCTTATGGCGGTTTTTCACCTAACCAGATGGAGGCATATTTTGGCAAGCAGTATGTTAACCTTTTGCTGTATGTATCGGGCGTTAAAAGTATAGAAACCCGCAACATCACTGGGTTAACGCTCATCAAGCTTACTTTTTACGAAGGTACAAACATGGCCCAGGCCGCGGCGGAGGTAACCGCCTACACCAACAGGGCCCAGGCCATCTTTCCGAATGGTTCGCAGCCGCCTTTTATTTTGCGGTTTGATGCCTCCACGCTCCCGGTAGGGCAGTTAGTGCTATCCAGTTCGGTACGAAATAATAACGAACTGATGGATATGGCTAATATTTATGTTCGTTCATCGTTCACCTCAATCCCCGGGCTGGTAGCACCTGCACCATTTGGGGGCAACGTGCGTACCGTTGTATTAAAAGTAGATCCTGAATTGCTGCGGGCGCATAATTTAACCCCCGACCAGATCGTAGCAGCATTGCGCGATAACAACCAGGCCACGCCTGCAGGTAACGTGCGGATAGGTGATTATAACTATTTAACACCTGCCAATACCACTATCAAAAATATTAAGGATTTCGGCGATATACCACTTTACAAAAATGGCGTACAAACTGTTTTTATAAAGGATATCGCTTCTGTTGAGGACGGGGCCGATATCACCACCAGTTATGCGCTGGTAAATGGTAAACGCTCGGTTTATCTGCCCATCACCAAATCAGCAGATGCTTCTACCTGGGAAGTGGTGCAAAACCTGAAGAAAGCGATACCGCGTTTCCAGGCCCTGCTACCGCCTGATGTGAAGATATCTTATGTATTTGACCAATCGGTATATGTGATCAACTCCGTAAAAAGTTTGGCTGAGGAAGGGACCATAGGCGCTGTGCTTACGGGCCTGATGGTATTACTTTTCCTGGGCGACCGGCGAGGGGCGTTGATCGTGATACTGACCATTCCAACCTGTATCATATCAGGTATATTTTTCTTGTCCCTGTTCCATCAAACCATCAATATCATGACGCTGAGCGGTCTTTCACTCGCTATCGGTATTTTGGTGGATGAATCAACAGTAACTATCGAAAATATCCACCAGCATTTTGATATGGGTAAACCCAAGGCGCTGGCTATATGGGATGCCTGTAAGGAGATCGCTTTTCCTAAATTATTGATCCTGTTTTGTATCCTGGCGGTATTTGCGCCAGCAATTACCATGACGGGTATTCCTGGCGCATTGTTCCTGCCGCTTTCCATGGCTATCGGGTTCTCCATGATCACTTCTTATTTACTGTCGCAAACTTTTGTGCCGGTGATGGCCAATTGGGTGATGAAGAACACGCATGAGGATAAAAGTCATGCTGACGGCTTTGCATTGGAGGACGAAGGCGATGCCTGGGAGCAGAAAGAACTGGCAGTAAAAAAGGCTACAGAAAGCAACGGGCATAAATTATCCCGGTTTGATAAATTCAGGCTGCGGTTTTTGAGTTTGATGGACAGGATGATGCCACTTAGAAAGCCCATCGTTATTATTTATACAATAGTAGCCTGCGGACTTGCATTTTTACTATTTAGTATTATCGGGCATGATGTATTGCCTAAAGTAAATTCAGGCGCTTTCCAGGTACGTTTGCGTGCACCCGACGGCACGAGGCTGGAACGTACAGAAGTAATAACGTTAAGTGCGTTGAGGGTATTAGATAGCCTGGTAGGTAAAGATAATATTGAAGTAACATCGGCTATGGTGGGCCAGCACCCCGGTCAGTTTTCAACCAGTCCCATCTACTTGTTTATGGCTGGTCCGCAGGAAGCTGTATTGCAGGTGAACCTGAGAGAAGGATACAAAGTGGATCTGGATGATCTGAAAGAACGTTTCAGAAGCGGGATGAAAAAGGTACAGCCTTCGGTTATGCTATCATTTGAACCGATAGAATTGACCGATAAGATACTGAGTCAGGGTTCGCCAACACCTATTGAAGTAGCAATCTCCGGCAAAAACAAACGGCAGAATGTGGCTTATGCTTTTAAAGTATTGGATAAACTAAGACAAATAGACTACCTGCGCGATGTGCAGATAGGGCAATCATTCAGGTATCCGGCTATCAATATCAATATCGATAGGGTAAGGGCCGCTCAGTTGGGTGTAAGTGTGAATGATATATCACGCTCGCTGGTGGCATCAACGTCATCATCAAGGTTTACCGAAAAAAATGTGTGGCTGGATGAAAAGACCGGATTAAGTTATTCGGTACAGGTGGAAGTGCCCGAATACCAGATGTCGAGCTTGAATGATATTAAGGAGATACCGGTAACTACCGGCCAAACCCGGCCCGTACTTGGCGATGTAGCCAGCATTCAACAGGATACTACCTTTGGCGAGGATGATAATATTGGCGCTATCCCTATGCTCACAGTAACGGCGAACATTAATAAAAAGGATCTGGGCACCGCCTCAAATGATGTGCAGAAAGCGATCAAATCATTAGGCGAACCGCCGAGGGGTTTAACTATACAAACACGTGGTTTAACCACCACACTTACTGATACGCTGGATAGTTTGCAAACCGGCCTCATCGTAGCCATTATCGTGATATTTTTGATGCTTGCCGCTAATTTCCAGTCGTTCAGAATGTCATTTGTGGTTTTATCCACACTTCCGGCGGTGTTATTTGGCTCGTTGCTATTGGTGAAGATAACCGGGGCAACGCTCAATTTACAGTCCTATATGGGTATGATCATGTCCGTTGGGGTATCCATCTCCAACGCGGTGCTACTGATCACCAATGCTGAAGAATTGCGCAAGCATAATGGCGATGCGCTTAAGTCAGCACGCGAAGCAGTTGCCCTGCGTTTAAGGCCCATCCTGATGACCAGTTTAGCTATGATCGTGGGTATGATACCGATGGCATCCGGGCTGGGTGAAGGTGGCGACCAGACCTCGCCATTAGGCCGTGCAGTAATCGGCGGGCTATTTGCCTCTACCTTTGCAGCTTTGTTAATATTACCTTTGATTTTTGCCTGGGTACAAGGCAATACCACTACCGATTCCGTTTCATTAGACCCTGAAGATAAAGAAAGTAAATTCTATGTCCCTTTGCATCATCATGAACATCCTCAAAAATAGATCAAGCCTCGCAGTAGCGGCATTGTTGCTTACTGCATTTACGTTTAGCTCCTGCGACTCTGATAAAAAAGAGAAGGAGCAGCAAGCAGCAACTGTGAAACAGGAAAACGCCGTTGAAACCCCTGCGGTTTTATTGGTGCCTGTTGAAAAAGGCAAGCTGAGCTCAACTATCGCTGTTCCGGGTGAGTTAGTACCTTATCAGGAGGTTGACCTGTATGCCAAAATTAACAGCTATGTAAAGAAGCTATTGGTTGATATCGGTTCCGAGGTGCACACCGGGCAATTACTGGCAACTTTGGATGCCCCCGAGATCAATTCGCAATTAGCGGCTGCCGAATCAAAAATAAAACAGCAGGAAGCCATTTACTTTGCCAGCAAGGCCACTTACGACCGCCTGTTAAGCACCAGCAAAACACCGGGTACCGTATCAGAAAATGATTTGGAGCAAGCTGAAGCTAAGAAAAACTCAGACCTGGCCAATGTAGATGCTGCAAAATCAAGCTATAAAGAGGTAGCAGCCAACCTGGATTATTTGCAGATAAGGGCGCCTTTTGATGGCATTGTTACCGCACGTAATGTGAACTTGGGCGCTTACGTAGGGCCAGGAGGTAAGGGGACTGACCCACTATTTGTGATACAAGACCAAAAAAGGATGCGGTTGGTGATATCTGTCCCAGAGTTATATACCGGTGGATTGAGTAATAAGGGCGAAGTCACTTTTGCTGTAAAGGCCCTTCCAAACCAAAAATTCAAGGCGAAAATAATGCGCCTTGCCGGGTCTTTGGATGAAAAACTAAGATCAGAACGCCTGGAAATGGATGTTTATAATAAGGATAAAAAACTGCTGCCCGGCATGTATGCTGATGTGGATGTGCCGGTTCCGTCAAGGGATAGCACTTTTATCGTCCCTAAAACTGCGGTAGTAACCTCAACCGAAAAGGTTTTTGTGATCCGGGTGGTTAATCATCACGCCCAATGGGTAGATGTAAAAAAAGGCTTCCAGGCGGGTGATAAAATGGAAGTTTATGGCGACCTGAAAGCCGATGATAAATTAGTGAGGCAGGCTACCGACGAGATCAGGGATGGGTCGGAGGTTAAGGATTAGATTGTCTGAATCATAGATTAAAACAGATTAATGGATTTCGCTGATTTATATATCCGTGAAAGCGAAAATCTGTGTAATAATCCTAATCCGAAAAATCAGTGATTCAGACATCAATCATTGAATCTTTTTCAAAATACTTGCTCCAACAATATCAACACTGGCCTCTGAGTTCGATAATATAACAACGGCCAGTCTTTTCTCCGGGTTAAAAGCAAGAAAGCTGCTTGATCCTCCTGTGCCGCCATTGTGGAAGTAATATTCTACTCCTTCTACTTTAATGATGTGCCATCCAAGGCCAAGTTTTATATTTTTATCAAAAGTAACCTGATGCGTCAGTTCAATAGCTTTGGTCACCTGGTGTGTCAGCTCAATAGCTTTTGAGAGATCAGTGTTGGTAAGCGCCATGTTGGCTTTGGCGTAGATCAAAAGATCATTTACGGTCGATTTTAACGACCCGCATGGGGCAAGCACATCAAAATCCCAGGCCGGGGTTGCTTTGCCGTCCTCATTATACACCGTAACAAATCGTTGTTTAAGTTCGGGGCTTAGGTGCTGCACGGTACTTTTCATACCAAGAGGGGTGCAGATGATCTCATCAACCATTTGCGCGAACGATTTTCCGCTTACCTGTTCTAAAATCGCCCCCAATAATCCCGCAGCTAAATTGGAGTACGCATAAGTTTCGCCCGGCTTGCTGTTTAGTTTGCAGCCCTTTAAATAAGAGTATAGATATTCTATATTGTAATCCTTATAAGGATTAAGCGGGTCGCTGGAATGGAACTCGAAATTATCCGGCAGTCGCGGCAAACCCGAGGTATGGTTGCTCAGGGTTAAAAGCGTTACATTTTCAAGTGTACTATTGGCGGCCACCGAATCGGGCAGGTATTTGGTGATCGGGTCGGTCAGTTTTACTTTGCCTTCGTTTACATAATAAGCGAGCAGGGTAGCTGTAAATGTTTTGGTGATGGAGCCGATCTCGAAAAGATTATTGGCGGTAGGCAGTTTGCCATTGCCTAATGTTGTTTCGCCATAATTATAAGTATGGATAACGCCGTCCTTTAACACGCCGATGCTTAAACCCACCGTATTAGCTTTCTGGATATAATCCCTGGCAGCGGTATCCACCTTTTTATCGGTTACCGACCGCATTAAATTTGAGGTGGCAACGGGTTTTAATTTGTCAGGGGCTTCTTCTTTATAAGGCTTAAATAGAAACAGTTCCAATTTATCATCATTATCCAGGGTCATGAGCAGCTGAAGCACCCCGGTATCAAATACCAGCTTATAAGTGCTCATTTTATTGTTCAAAAAGCTGATTAATGATGATTCCCGGATCGGTCCGGCCGGGAAAAGCTGCCGTGTCGCTACGTCTTTAAATGCGTCAGCGCTTAATGCTTTTTTGAATTTCTCCCCGGCTAAACCATAAATAGACTCCGCTTGTCTTTCGTTAAAATACTTTTTAACCAATACAAATACCGAATCGTTTTTTAGCTGCTGCCTGCTTTGGGCAGATGCAGAAAGCGAGATGGTACAAATTATTAGAACAATGTATAAGAAATGAACTTTCATAAGGCAACCAATGAACTAATGAACCAGTGATCTAATGAACCAATCAAGGAGTTTGCCCAGCCAGCAGATAAAGGACTGCCATGCGTATAGCCACACCATTTTCTACCTGATCCAGTATGATGGATTGTTTGCTGTCGGCTACATCACTGGTAATTTCCACACCACGGTTGATAGGGCCGGGGTGCATTACGGTGATCTCTTTATCCAAGGAATCGAGTATCTCCTTGTTTAAACCATATAACATGCTGTATTCGCGCAGCGATGGGAAGTATTTGATATCCTGGCGTTCCAGTTGTATGCGCAGCATATTGGCTACATCGCACCAGTTAAGGGCTTTGAGCAGATCGTGCTCCACGGTTACACCTAAAGAGCCAATGTATTTTGGGATCAGGGTAGTTGGGCCGCAAACCATCACCTCGGCGCCCAGTTGTTTCAGGCATAAGATATTGGACAGCGCCACCCGCGAATGAAGTATATCACCCACGATCACCACTTTTTTACCAGCCACATCCCCATATTTTTCGCGGATAGAGAAGGCATCAAGTAAAGCTTGCGTAGGGTGTTCGTGTGCGCCATCACCGGCATTTACTATTTGTGCTTTGACGTGTTTCGACAAAAATATACCTGCACCAGCATAAGGATGGCGCATCACTACCATATCCACTTTCATGGCAAGGATATTATTTACCGTATCTATAAGTGTTTCGCCTTTGCTCACCGAGGATGATGAAGCCGCAAAGTTGACCACATCAGCAGAAAGCCTTTTCTCAGCCAGCTCAAATGAAAGCCGTGTACGGGTGGAGTTTTCAAAGAAGATATTAGCAATCGTTACATCGCGCAGGGAAGGAACTTTTTTGATAGGTCGGTTTAAAACCGATTTAAAAGTATCCGCGGTTTCGAATATCAATTCAATGTCCGCGCGGTTTAAGTCCTTAATTCCCAGTAAATGTCGTGTGCTCAGTCCTGCCATATTATTTGATTTCGGATTTCGGAATTTCGATTTCGGATTTTTTAATGGATGAATTTTTTAATTTATTGATTTGCTGGTTTGCTTTCGCTGTCTTTCCTATTGCAGTAAATATTGCAGTTAATTCATCAGCTTCTTTTTTCAGGACAATCAACTTAGTAGAACTAACTAAACCTGATTCTTCCATTAATTCAAGCCAATAAATAGATTCGTCGGCCTCTTCTTCAACAATTACTATTTTATTTATAAAATCAGCGGTTGATTTCCCTTTACATGCAGCACGATAATTAGCCCCAATTGATGATGAGCTCCTTAATAGCTGATTACATAGTACATTAAGTGAACGACTATTCGGAAGTTCTTCAATAAACTTGATCACGTCAATTGCAAACCTTTGTGTTCTGCGTTTTAATTCAATCTTATCCATTTATTTAAAATTCTAAATCCGAAATCGCACATCCGAAATCCGAAATCATTTTGCATCCGACACCAAAACAACCTTGTCCTCGCTGTCGGTTTCTTTCCAGCTTACTACCACTTTTTGCGATGCGATGGAATCTACCTCTATCCCTACATAATCTGCAGCTACCGGCAAATGACGCGAGTAACGGCGATCGACCAGCACCAGCAATTCAACCTTTTCGGGCCTGCCAAAATTAAGCATGGCATCCATAGCAGCGCGGATGGTGCGGCCTGTCCACAGTACGTCATCCATCATGATCACTTTTTTGCCTTCTATGATGAAATCTATTTTGGTTTGATTCGGTACTAATTGTGATTCGCGGCGGCGGAAATCATCCCGGTAAAAGGTGATGTCCATATCGCCTTGCAGGATAGTTTTGCCGGGTAATATTTTGCGGAGTTCGTCAGCAACACGCTTGGCTAAATAAATACCGCGCGGCTGTATGCCTATCAATACCGAATTGGAAAAATCATCGTGATTTTCAATTAACTGACGACATAAACGCTGTATGGTTATCTGAAACTTTTGACCGTCGAGCAGCGTAGGGTTTTGCATCGTGGGGTGGATTTGGGCAAAGGTAGTAATTTTTAGAGATTAGTTAAATAGTGATTAGAGATTAGTAATATTCTTATTTTAAAGACCCTCTCCATTGGAGAGGGTAGGGTGAGGCCACAAAAAAGCCCCGTCCGTTTCCGGACAGGGCATAAAGGATTTAATTTATCTAGCGTCTCAGCGCCGCGACAAACTCTTCAGAACTTCTAACGCTTTTTCGGCATCCTTTTTTGCTACAAAAATATGATCATGATAATAAGCTGCGATCACATTGCAGCTTATCAAATGTTTTGCAAGAACTGATGAGAATGCGGCTGTTAGTCCAACTGCTTCAAGTGATGAGTGTATAGTTAGGGTTATCCAGGCGGCAACATAAGTATATTCCAGGTTTAATCCATCAGCCGTTTCCTTTTTAAGTATAATGGTTATTCCTTCTTCTTCCTTAAATAATCCCAAAACATCTGCCAGGTCGATACCAATTAAAGTGCTTATAGTACAAAAAACATAGTCACCCTCATTTAGTTTAGGGGTCATATTTTTTAATAATGAAGTGATATCCGTTTCGCCGCTCATATTTTCAAATAATTGCTAATTAAAAAGCCCTTCCGACTAATCGAAAGGGCTTAAAGGATTTAATTTATCTAAAGCTTATTTAGCTTCTTCAGATTTTGCTTCTTCAGCTGTTTTCTTAACTTTTCTGGCTTTGCTTTCAGCACCTTCCATCTGTTCTTTCAGTTGGGCAAGTACGCTTAAGTCGCCTAAAGTTGATTTTTCAACCGAATCTTTCACTTTCTTCACCGCGTTAGTAGCTGCTTTAGCTTCTTTTTTGCGGCTTTCAAATTCCTGTACGCGGGCATCGGCACGGGCTTCTTCCCAAATACGTGAGTGTGAAATAACGATACGTTTGTTTTCCTTGTTAAATTCAATGATCTTGAACTCAGCAGCTTCTTCAGCTTTTAAGCTCTTGCCATCTTCCTTAACGATGTGTTTAACCGGCGCAAAGCCTTCAACACCATAAGGTAAAGCAACTATAGCGCCTTTTTCGGTTACTTTTAATACGGTACCTTCATGTATTGAATCAATAGTGAAGATGGTTTCAAAAGTATCCCAAGGGTTTTCTTCCAGTTGTTTATGACCTAAGCTCAGCTTGCGGTTCTCAACATCCAATTCCAGTACAACCACGTTTAATTTTTCACCAACTTTAGTGAATTCATTAGGGTGATTTACCTTTTTAGACCATGAAAGGTCAGAGATGTGGATCAATCCGTCAATACCGTCTTCCAGTTCAACAAACACACCGAAGTTAGTCATGTTTTTAACTGTAGCAACGTGGGTAGTGCCAACTGCATATCTCGCAGCAGCATTTTGCCATGGATCAGGCGTTAATTGCTTAATGCCTAATGACATTTTGCGTTCTTCGCGATCCAGTGTCAATACCTGTGCTTCTATCTCGTCACCAACCTTAAGGAATTCCTGAGGATTGCGAAGATTTTGTGACCACGACATTTCTGATACGTGGATCAAACCTTCAACACCCGGGATAATTTCTAAGAATGCGCCGTAATCAGCAACAGTTACTATGCGGCCTTTAACTTTAGAACCGATCTGGATCCCTTCGTCAAGGCTCTGCCAAGGATGCGGAGTTAATTGTTTTAAGCCCAGGGCGATACGTTTTTTCTCATCATCAAAGTCAAGAACAACAACGTTGATCTTCTGATCCAATGCTAAAATTTCTCTCGGGTGCTCTATACGTCCCCATGAAATATCGGTAATGTGCAGTAAACCGTCAACGCCACCCAAGTCGATGAATACACCAAAGTCGGTAATGTTTTTAACGGTACCTTCCAATACCTGGCCTTTTTCAAGTTTGGCCACAATTTCAGTTTTTTGGTTTTCCAAATCATCTTCGATCAGCACTTTGTGCGATACCACTACGTTCTTAAACTCGTGGTTGATCTTAACAACTTTGAATTCCATTGTTTTGCCCACATAAACGTCATAATCCCTGATAGGTTTAATGTCGATCTGTGAACCTGGTAAAAAGGCTTCAACGCCCATTATGTCAACGATCAAACCACCTTTAGTTCTGCTCTTCACAAAACCGGTGATGATCTCGTCATTATCCAATGCCGAATTAATTCTTTCCCATGATTTCTGGGTTTTTGCACGTTTGCGCGAAAGCACTAACTGACCGTTAGCATCTTCCTGCGATTCAACAAAAACATCTACAGTGTCACCGATCTTCAGATCAGGTGTATCACGGAATTCAGATAGCGATACTAAACCGTCCGACTTAAAGCCGATGTTCAGTACTACATCTTTACTGTTAACATTTACAACTGTACCTGTGATAATTTCGCCTTTGTTGATAGAACTGAAAGTGCCATCATACAATTTTTCTAATTTTTCACGCTCGGCATCATTGTAATTGCCAAATTTCTTGTCGTCAGCATCCCAGTCGAAATCTTCTGTAGCGGATGTAACTTTTGATTTGATCTCTTCGATCGAGATTGAATCAGCCTCTGATTCAATGCTTTCTTTTTCCTCGGTGGCTGTAACTACATCGAGTTCAGCTTCCTTAGCTTTTAATTCTTTTTCTGCTTCTTGCTTTTTTGCCATTAAATAAATTTTCTCCTTTTCCCGCAATATAATTGGGACTGCAAAGGTACGGATATATTTTTAGTTCAAAAAAAATATTTTACAGTTAAATATTGATTTTGAAGGCCTTTTGGTGAGAAAAACGACTGTTTGTAATTATTTTAGGTAATACCAGGTTGATCTGCCGCCTTTTTTTATCTGAAGAATGGCATATAAAATCCCTATTCCAACAAAACTTGCCATACAAACAAGTGGTTTTACCCCTATTTGAGAATTTATTATAAATCCAATTACTGTTGTTGCAAAAAGTCCGTAAAACCCATTTTTATTCCAACGGAATAGCATTATGGTGAATACAAGTTTCAATATTAGCAATATAATTAAGGCAACAAAAACGATAGAAGAGATTTTTAATATTTCCATTATCTTACTTGCTGCAAATAAATAAATTAGTATTCCCGCAGAACCTCCTATCATCATAAATTTCAGCCATCCTGTTACAAAACCATGCCTTTGCGGGATAGGTAAAATGGGCCTGTCGCCATTTATAAACGGCCTTTCTATTTCCCTAAAAGTATTTTCCTGATCTGGACTACTCATTAAATATTATGGATTTAATTTACGTTCAATCTCCTCAAATATATCCATAAAATCATCTTGCAGACCATCGCGGTAGGCTGCCAATACCCAATTCATTTTCCCTTCCTGTTCAGATGTAAAGGGATCGGTCCATACCCGCATACAAATTCTTTTTAAGGCGTAGGCTATTTGTTGCGTATCGGTATAGGTTTCCAGGTAGCGACTGCTTTTAAATTTTTCATAGAACCGGGCGAATACCGAAGTATCCTTTACGCCTGAGAAGGTTAAAAACTCATCTATTATTTGAGTGTCGCAGGAACCTAAATGCACATAAAACCCATCTACAGATACTTTATGGGTAATGATCAGCAGGTTATCCAACACCAATTCGAGCGCGATATGCCCCAGGAAAAAAGGTTTTACCGGCGAGCCCTCGATGGCGAGTACCAGCAAGTTTTTTAATTGATGGGAGCGTGTGGTAAAAAAGCTGGACGAGTGAAAGTATCGGTCGACCTCCAGGTGTTTTTGCCAGCCGGTGATGATGCTGTTTATTTCGGGGCTTTGATGCTGCAGTTTTTCGGGGTGGATGATGATGGTTTTATCTGCATTTTTTAAAAGATCGGGCATTACCGTACCTAATATATGGTAACAGTTCGTAGTGCTCCGATCGAAATAATAATGCGACAGAAAATTCATAAATACTCACCTTCAGGATAATTTATAGCTTAAAGTACGGAAAATAGTTTGGATTTCACCGATTTTTGAAAAAATGATTACACTGATTTGATTTTAAGATTACACCGATTTTGATTGTGATTGCACCGATTCTGATGTTTTATAGCTGATTTTTTTAAGGAAAACTACTCGGTGAAATCATTTAATAATAGGTGAAATCATATTATTATATATTTGCAGCTTTAAAACTATACGATGAATTTTGTTGAAGAATTACGCTGGCGGGGTATGCTGCATGATATTATGCCCGGAACTGAAGATTTACTGAATAAAGGGATGATGTCGGGCTATATCGGGTTTGATCCTACGGCGGATTCGCTGCATGTGGGCAGCCTGGCGCAGATCATGACGCTGATCCATTTTCAGCGGGCAGGGCACAAGCCTTATGCCCTGGTTGGTGGCGCTACCGGTATGGTGGGCGATCCTTCCGGGAAATCAGCTGAACGCAATTTATTATCAGAAGATGTTTTGCAGCATAACCTTAACGGTATAAAACAACAACTGGAGAAATTTCTTGATTTTGATTGCGGCGTAAACAGCGCGCAAATGGTGAACAATTACGATTGGTTTAAGGAATTTACTTTCCTCAATTTTATCCGTGAGGTAGGCAAGCATATTACTGTAAATTACATGATGGCCAAGGATTCGGTAAAAAATAGGATCAGCGGCGATACCGGCATGTCATTTACTGAATTTACTTATCAGTTGGTGCAAGGCTATGATTTTTATTATTTGTGGAAACATTATCAATGCGCCCTGCAAATGGGCGGTTCGGATCAATGGGGCAATATTGTTACCGGAACGGAACTGATACGCCGTAAAGATGCCGGGGAAGCTTACGCGTTGACCACCCAATTGATCAAAAAATCAGACGGCACCAAGTTTGGCAAAAGCGAGGGCGGTAATATCTGGCTTGATCCTGCAAAAACATCACCGTATAAATTTTACCAGTTCTGGCTTAATACCAGCGATGAGGATGCCAAAACTTATATCAGGATATTTACTTTGTTCGACAGGGAAGTAATAGAAACTTTAGAAGCCGAACATAATGCCGCGCCTCATTTGCGCACTTTGCAGAAAGCGCTGGCGATGGATATCACGATCCGCACGCATGGCGATAATGAATATACCAAAGCAATTAAATCATCCGAGTTCTTGTTTGGTAATACTGGTATAGAGTTTTTGGATGAATTAAATGCTGCCGAAGTGTTGGCTTTGTTTGAAGGTGTTCCTAATTATACAATGACCTTAGATGAACTGGCGCAAGGTGTTAATGTTGTTGAATTATTAGCCGCAAAAACATTGGTTTTCCCTTCAAAGGGCGAAGCGAAAAAGATGATACAGGGCGGTGGGGTAGCTATTAATAAAAATAAGATCGGCACGGCTGATGATGTTTATGATAGCAGCCATTTAGTTGGCGGCAAGTTCCTGGTAGTGCAAAAAGGCAAGAAAAATTATTTTTTGATTATTGCGGAATAAATTTGCGAATACGACAAAATGTATTTATTTTTGGATAAATGTCTGAAGAAAAATATAAAAAATATAAGGATAATCCAACTGCATCCAGTGTGGTTAGTGAGCCAATGGTAGCCTATGTTACTTCTGCACCGGTCCCGCCTTTTTATAATTTGTTAGGCGGTATTAAAGCCTCAAAATTCTCCAGTGATCAGGATATATTGCAGCTTACCAGGGATGGTTTGCCAAAGCGTATCCTGTTGTCATTGGCTAAAAAGATATCTTTAACGATACAGGAGCTGGCCAATATCATGCACATTTCTGAGCGCACTTTGCAGCGTTATGATGATAACGCCATCATCAAATCTGAATACGCTGAGAAAGCCATTGAGCTGGCGCGCCTTTATACCCGTGGTGAGGAAGTTTTTGGCTCGATGGATAAGTTCAAAACCTGGATGAAAACCCCAAGCCATATATTCAAGGGTGAGCCGCCTGTTTCCTTATTAGATACTTCCTTTGGCTTCAGTATGGTTTTCAAAGAGTTGGGCCGTATTGAGCACGGTATTTTTGCCTGATGTTACTTTATCGTTTGACAAGATGTGGCTATGCAAATGATTTGAGCGGAACAGGCGCAAGATTATACGGCGGTAGATGGAATAGCGAGGGACGATCAGCCATTTATTTAGCATCAAGTCGCTCATTAGCTGTATTAGAAGCTTTGGTTCATTTACCATCCACCAATATGCCGGACGAATTTTGTATGGTGACTATTGAAGCGCCGGATGATCTTGCTGAAATTGATGAAAAGCTATTGCCCCAGGGCTGGCAGGATTCTTCAGATCTGGACATTCTGCAACAAATTGGGAACAAATTTTTATTCGAAAAGAAAAACCTGTTGTTAAAAGTGCCCTCAGCGATAGTAAATGAAGAATATAATTATTTACTCAACCCAGCCCACACCACCGCGCAAAAAATTAAGTTGAAAAGCATAAAGCCATTTAATTTTGACAATAGACTTTTCAACAGCCCCTCTAAATCTCCCCCGGTAGGGGAGACTTTTGAATAAGTTTCTTTGTTTCCAAAATCTAAAGCCCTCCCTTCCGGGGAGGGTTGGGTGGGGCTGCTTAAAAATCGCTCAGCAACTCCAGTTTCTTATGGTTGTATTCTTCCTGTGAGATCAATCCATTATCAAATAACGTTCTTAGTTTTTTTAGCTTTTCAGTCAGTTCATCTTTTGGTGCTTCCTCATGATGAACCGGAGGGGCAACTACAACGGGTTCGGGCTGCGGTTCAGGAGTTACAGGTTGTGCTTGTAAGCCTGGGTTGGGTTCAAAATTAAATGAGCCGGACTCGGCACGTTTTTCTTCCAGATCACGCAGGCGGCGTGCCTCACGCTCGGCTTCTTTGCGTTCCTGGGCGTATTGGTATAGTTTGCGGCCCTGTACTTTTGGCAGGTAATCAACACCCATTTCGGCGCCATTGGTTGTTTTTACTGTAAAAACTGCGCCTATGATCTCTTCCTTGCTGAATACATCTACGATGTCTTTCCAAACGAAATCAATAAACTTTATAGAGAGGCCCAAATTGGCCGGTGTAAAAAACAAAACACGTTTATTGGTTAACGCGATACAATCAGGGAAAAGGTTTACCAAGGGTTTCTTCTGAGTAGCTATATAAATAATTTCCTCGCCGGTGGTCAACAGGTCAACTAGGCGGGTATATACTTTTTCAACCGCTTTAGGATCTTGCTGGTCGTTCAAAAATTTCTCGATCATGTTATATCAATTTGATGCAGGGGCAAAAATAGTAATAATCTGTTAGTTGTATATTAACGGTAAGTTGCATATTAAGTTTTAGGCGATCAGCAAATTGCAGCCGCGTATATCCGAATCATCAAAACGCCCTAATACCTCGAATGAGCCATCAACATAAACCTTCCCCAAATCTTGCGTGGCAATAAAAGAGCATGAGCTAATATTGGCGAGATCGATCACGTTAATACCACCGGTTTTTTCATTCCCTAAGCTGCTTATCGGGTCATTGGTATCACGAGTGATGATCTTCATCCAGGGCGGGCAATTAAATATCCCATTGCCTTTTGAGTAGGCTTGTGAGAGTAACTCCGTCATGCCATATTCTGAATGTATATCGTTAACGCCAAATCCATTGCACAAAGTTTGATGCAATTCCTCGCGTATCATTTCTTTACGACGGCCCTTCATACCACCCGTTTCCATTACGATCAGCTCCGGAAAATTAATTGGATAATGCTCCACAAAATCTAGCAAAGCAAAGGTAACGCCTATTAAAAGCGTGGGTTTTTTAGCCGCTTGCTGTTTCTTTAATTGCTGATATAATTCATCATGATTATACAGGTAGAAACCGCTGTCAGGATTGCCGGATCTTTTCACCAAATCTTCGGCCATATAGATCAGCGACGAGCCTTCACGCTCTAAATAGGATGGGAGCAATGCCAAAATGCAGTAATCCCGGATGTCGCCATAAAAAATATCAAATGCCCGGCGGAAACTCTCCTCATACCAGCTTACATCGGTAACCAGATGTTTGCTGTTGATCATTCCCGTAGTGCCCGAACTTGTAAATGTAGCCTGCACTTCATCAGGATTACTAACTATCAGGTGGGATTTAAAAAAGCTGATCGGCAGAAACGGGATACTTTCTACCGTATTTACCGCTTCAACATCAATTTTTAGATTCGTAATAAATTCACGATAAACCTCACAATTTTGAGCCTGGAAACAAAATACCTGCAGGGCTATATCCTTAAACTGCTGTTGATCGCTGATGGAAAATACTTGCTGTTTATCAGGCTTTATCATATCAGCAAAGATAAGGGAATGAACACTTAGGTGTAATTAATTAAAATGTTAACCATAAAACAAAATCTTATTTCAATGGTTAAGTAATAATTACACTATTTTACCTAAAGTAAAATATCAAAAAAACCAACCCCATGAAAACTTTAAAATTTCTAAAAGTGCCAATGATATTGAGTATCTCATTGATACTAATCTCATTGATGACGATGTCAGCATCAACTCCATATAAAGAAAATAAAAAAATTCAAAGTGTTATTACTGTATTGAACAATTATAACAAAATGAAAGGCATACCTCACGAATTGATCGAGAAGTACCAGGGAATAGTAATTATTCCAAAGATGATCAATGCTGGTTTTGCCCTCGGCGGAAAACGTGGTAAAGGTATTGCTATGGTTAAACTGGAAAATGGCAAATGGAGCGATCCTGTTTTTGTTACTTTGACAGGAGGAAGTGCCGGTTTACAGTTAGGCGTACAATCTGTTGACCTGGTATTAGTATTCAAAAATAAAGGTGTGCTTACTAAGGTTGAAAATGGCGACTTTACCATAGGTGGCGATATTTCTGCAACTGCGGGCCCTGTTGGAAGAAGTGCCACGGCCAGTACCGATCATAAGTTTGAAGCAGCGATTTATTCCTATTCAAGAAGCCGCGGTTTATTTGGCGGAATAAGTATAAACGGAACAAATTTATCGATAAATAAAGCCGAAGATGCTGATTTTTACGGCCCTAATATTTCATCGCAAAAAATATTTGAAATGGCAAAAAGTCCTGATGAATCAGTAAGGTTACTGAAAGAAACTTTGAATAGTTTATAAGTGTAAAATTCACTCATTCGAAAAAAGCCCGTCAACCGATGGGCTTTTTTTATAGGCACTCCCTATAAGTGTTCAGAAGATGAGTTTTCTTTTATAAATATCGCGTAGGGTGTCATGCTGAAGCACTCGAAGCATGCGGGCAAAGGCCTTTACGCTGTACATAACCGCTAATCCATAGTTCGCGATGTCCAACGCACATGCTTCGAGTGCCTCAGCATGACACCCTTTTTTGATCTTCGAACACTTATGGTAGTCACCCGATCTTATTTATTGTTTAAAACTTACAGTTGATTGACACAAACAAGCAGGCGATTTTTGAGTTTTGATAAAGCTATTTAGAAATTAGACAAAATGAAGAAATTGAAATTTGTAATACTGCCGTTGATGTTATGCTTCGTTATTGTACTTACATCCTCAACACCAATAAATGGAGATAAGGAAACGGAAAGAATACACAGCGCTGTAAATGTGTTAAAGGAATTTGGTAAGATGGAAGAGAGCATCCCTCATGACCTGATCGCTCAATACCAGGGAATTGTGATCATCCCGAACCTGATCAATGCAGGTTTAGGCATCGGCGGTAAAAGGGGGAAGGGTGTAGCCATCGTAAAGTTGGATGATGGAACCTGGAGCGACCCTGTTTTTATCACCTTTACAGGTGGCAGCATCGGTCCGCAAATTGGAGTACAATCTATCGACCTGGTGCTTGTATTTAAGCATAAAGGTGTATTGGCAAAAGTAAAAGATGGCGATTTTACCATCGGTGGCGATGTGTCAGCTGCTGCAGGCCCATTCGGAAGGACATCATCGGCCAATACCGATTATAAGCTGCAGGCGGAAGTTTATTCTTATTCGCGCAGTCGTGGTTTATTTGCCGGTATCAGTATCAATGGCTCAAATTTAGGCATTGATAAAAGTGCCAACACTAATTTTTACGGATCGGATATCAGCTCGCAGGATATATTTGGCATGTCAAAAAGTACCGCCGAATCGGTACAATTACTGAAAGCGACCTTGAAAAGTTTATAAGATATTAGGTTAGCTTATTGTACCACGGCATCAAAGGCGCTGTTCAGTATTTTACCATCGCGTTTCATTTGTACCCAGATGCGGTAATTGCCAGGGCTCGGAAACGCGTAGGGAAAAGTAACCATACCATCCATGTGATCTTTGTTCATACCGGGCATAGCCATGCCTTTCATATTGGCATTTAAATAGGCGTTGCGTTCGTCCTCGCTCATTGATTTGATATGGGCGGTCAACCGGTCTATACTATCTCTGAACGCTGTTGGGTCGGGCAGTTTTGGGGCCTTTCCGTTCCCATTTATACGGTTAAGGATAATTTCCTGCGAAGCCATGGAATAACTGCCCACCGGGTGCAAATGAATATATACCGAACCATCATCCTTCATGATCACGGCATGGCCCATCATCCCCATATAGGGTTGTAATTTAGCAGGATTGCCCGAAGGATCTTTTATGGAAAAAGTAAGTGGATATATCTTATTGGCTTCAAAAGGTGTGTTGGCCGCGTGCTGCCAGGTTGCTGTAGAGCCATCGGCAAGCTTCATTTCTGTGCCGGGTTTGCCGCAGATCAGCACTTCCTTACCGGTGTAAGGATTTTTATTATCGGCTATGGAATTGGAGATCACATAGGTATCATCAGGGTCGCTGTATACTACCTGGTTGCTGTTTGATACGTTTTGCGCGATAGGTTTGGCAGGTATATCTACGGTGTCACTTATGGTTTCTGCAAAACCATTCCAGCGCACGATGTCACCAAATACCAAATAACGGCCTGAAGGTAAGTCGGGGAGTGGCGCGAGGTAATCAATACTGTCCTTCCGCAAGGGGTGCAAATGGGCGAATACATCATCCGTTTTCTCGCGTATCAAAAACAAGTGCATTAGTTTACCGTGATCAGGCACGATATAGCTCATGGATTCATCATTTTTTCTCAGCCATGCCGAATCGATATTGAGCTGTAATACCATTTGCTTCCCGTTCATCAAAATGCTGGTATGCGCCAATGGCGGTTTATACATAAACCGGCGGTACTTGCTGCTCCATGCGTTCCACCACGCGGAGCCGCCATATAAAATAAGGAACAATATAATGGAGGTAACCCCCATCGCTATATACTTCTTCCTTTTTGAAGCTTTAACATCAGAGCCCGGTGCTATCACGCCATCGGATACGCTGGCACCGATAATGGTGATCATCAATACTACCAAAAGCAGGCCTAACCCAGCCAATTGCCAGTCGAGCGAGGCAGGCATTTTTCTTTGAGCCGTGGATACTGCCATAACCGGTATAATAGCCGAGCCTTTGCCCAGCGGGCCATCTACGGTTATGCGCATACTGGCAACCCCTCTTTGCATCAGCCAAACCACACATTGGTATTGACCGGGCGTGCCTTTAACCGGTAAAGCTTCATCTGATTTAGGCGAACCTTTGTCCCCTGCGTACCAATATACAGGTTGGATCAAAACATGATCCACCTGCTGATTATCAATATAAACGGAAGCATTAGCCGTGCCTGGGATAACATCAGGAGGGGTGATGTTGACCATAATGGTATATGGCCCGGCTTTGCCCTGGTAAATTACTCCCGGACTGCCCACATGAGCAAATGAAGAAACGCTTATCAGCAATAAACTGATAATGAGGATAAATCTTGTCAGCCTCATCTTTGCACCCTTTTCATCCAGCCACCCCATTTATAACCAACAAAGCCGGATAATACCGCCAGTATTGCCGCTATTGACATGCCTTTCACCAGGGTAAAACCGGTATCAATATAATCAGGATAGAAGGCATATCGATAGGGCCAGTCGGGGTTTGCGCCGAAATACCAGGAGTAAGAACCAAAGAACCAGTTACGTGCCAATGGCGATGTATGCAAAAACCCGCCAAAGTTCCATTGAACGATGAAGAATATCAGTAAAAACAATAGTGATGCTAATATGACTTTGATATAGGCTTTTTGATTTTCAAACTTGATAAACACCCAATCGATACCCAAAGCGGGTAATGCAAGCAATAATGGGAAATGAAAGGGCTGATAATGGTCAAAATGGTTCAAAACCGGGCCAAGACGGGGCGTGGCGGGGAACAGCGGCAGTATCCATACCATCGCGGCCGCTACAAACATATATACGCCAGCCGTTGCGGTGGCCGACCAGCGCATTTTTGCGGCGCGGGCAACCGCGATCAGGAACAATGGAAATAATATCCCTCCTACAATGTAGCAGATAGAACTATGTGAGCGGGCCTTATTCAGATATTCAGAAAACAAGCCGTATATGCTGGAAAGCAATAAACCCGATGCGATAACAAACAGCCAGTTGTGCATGGCCTTACTGCCGCTTTTAGCGGCATGTGATGATGATAATACCGCTACCATGGCCCCAAACTGGATCATCATCATGCCCATAGCCAGTAAAGTATGCGGGGGCGAAAGGATAACTACATCAAGGCCGTAGGTATTGTGCCACCAGTCGTCAAAAGGGGCGGAGGTGAGCATGGCTATGGCTCCCCATACACAAAACATGGCACCTATAGGCCCATAAAACACGCCCCAGAATTTTACGCTGGATTGTTTTTCAATATCGGTGCCGAAAAATGTGGTATGCAGAATCTGGTAGGCTGAAAATAAACCTGCCAGTATGGCCCCGAGGTAAATAACATCATGCGGCGGGGCAAGCAAACCATCGCGGCCAATGCTGGTATGCCACGAAATATCCCAGTTGAGACCCACGATAATGCACAGCGATGAAAATACGCTGGCATACACATAGGGCTGTATGGCCCGTTCAGTAGTTACAGCCTTTTGCTGCTTAGCATCAATATCCTTGTTTATATAAATTGCGGCATCCATAAATTAGGCGGTCTTTAATTCGACATAAATTTAAAAAAAATCTTGTTATTCTTATTGCCTGGCACCAGACGTTCCTACGGAACGTAAAAACAACATTTATATATTTTCTACCAACCAGCCGTCCCGAAGGGACGGTTTTTACATGATGATCGTCCCTTCGGGACGGCTGGTTGGTAGAAAAAATGACCATCAGGAAGGGGCGTTCCATCGGAACGCTTGATGAGAATGCGACAATTTGAAATGTACCAGCTGATCTGTGATCAGGTTTTCAATGCTTTCTTCAGCAACACCCCTGACAACGCTGACAGACCACCCACAAGGCCACCAATCAATGCTGTAACCAATAATATTAATATCCAATGAGGTAACTGGAACAATTGGGCAACACGTTTAGCCAGCATGTTATCATTAGGTATGCTTTTAAGCAGGGCCAGTATGATCCAGGCCGCAGATACCCCACCGAAGCCCGACCAAAACGATTGCCGCGATGTTTTACCCAAAAATAACGCAGCTAAAAAAGCCATAATAGCCACTAACCACCAGGGCAGAAAAAAACCGCTGATAAAGGATAGGATAAGGATGATGAGGAATAACATTTACTTTTTATTAAGTTTTCTTGTCATTCCGATTGCGCAGCGAGGAATCTTATAAAATTTGCACGGCGAATATGCCTGGCGTATAAGTTCCCTCCGCCTTCGGCGAATCGGGATGACATAATTTTTAATTTATTTGTTCAATATTAATGTCGATTTAATCTTTCCGGGATTTTCATCAGGCGATTGCAAAAACAGCAACTCATTCAGTTTTCCGTCCTTCCACGTTTCAAATAGATCTTGATAATAAAAGCTTCCGGGATTACCTGATTCGCCGCCGGGGAAAATACCATAGCCCTTTACCTGCGGCCCCATTTGCACCACCATGCGCCAGGATGGGCCATTGCCACCCTTCAATGCGTTTATTACGGCACCTGCACCGCCAGCCGCAAATGGCCCGGTACCAAAACCCGGTAAATTAGCCAGATGGTTAATATGGCTATCCTTGATGTTACCCCATTCCCATTTTTCGCCCGGCTGGCCATATTTGTGCAGCATTTCGTCGGCAATTGCTATGAAGGATTGCTGCACAATATCAGCACAGGTTTCTTTAGCAGGCGTATTAATATTATCAAACCATTTTGAATCGGGTTCTTTGATAAGTAATTCTTCCGTGCGGTCAATCGATGGGGGATTCAACAGCATTTTTTTATCGTAGAACTCATCGCCCCAGGTCATATCATAAAATTTTAGCCACCAATTGTTAAATATGCTTGCACCCATTGAGTTTGCGGCAAAATGCATATCCCATTTTTTAACGATATGGAACACTTTCAGCTGATCTTTGTCCAATTTGGAGGAATCCAGGTATTTGAAAAATGACGGCAGTACATCATGCGCACGCATACTGTAATCGTCCATTTGCATTATACGCATGCTATCCACTGTCGCTTTTTTCATCCCGGTAAGCAGGTCGTTTATCCGCTTGCCGCGGTCATAAGGGCCAAACTTCCAGTTGATATAATAGGGATAGGTTGGATCGGTAGATGATTGATTAGCGGAGCTGACAAAGCCACGTGGTGGGTTTTTAACAGTCGGGTTTTGATCAAAAGGTATCCAACCCTGCCAGTCGTTCGCCGGGTCGCTGCCATCCAGTATAAATTTGCCCTGATCCCTAAACTTAAGCGGGAGTTTGCCGTTGGGAGTTATGGCAATATCCTGATCACTGCAGGCGAAAATAAAATTTTGAGCAGGGGCGGTAAAATAAGTTAAAGCCTTGCGGTAATCTGCATAGTTCTTACCCCGATTTAGCAGGTAAAAAGTCATAAACTCGTCCGATTCATCATGCGCTACCCAACGCAGTGCATCACCGACAGGTATATTACCTGCGCCACTCTTTGGTTTTTTGTCGGCACTTTCATATACAACCGGGCCATGATGGGTGTATATCACCGTATCATAAAAAGGCTTTTGCCCACGTATATTGATCACTTCAACGCGCCTGGTTGTTTTGTTCCATTTATTATTGTACCAGTATTCATTTTTGCTGTTGTCTTTGAAGCGCACCTGGTACCAATCCAACACATCAGCATCTACATTGGTAACTCCCCAACTGATCTTTTGGTTATACCCGATCACTACACAGGGCGCGCCTGGTAAGGATACCCCGTAAACATTTACCGTTGGTGACGACATTTGCAGCTGGTACCAGATAGAAGGGAAGGTTAAATTCAAATGCGGGTCATTAGCCAAAATAGGGTAGCCCGAGGCTGTTTTACTGCCGCCAAGCACCCAGTTGTTACTACCGATCTCCGGCGCCAGCTCTTTGGTTTTGATATTATCCGTCATTTGGGCGATAAAGCCTGCGGATGGTTTTGGGATAGGCAGCGGCTTGAAATCCCATTTAGTACCAACAGGGATAATTGGGTCTTCATGGAAAGGATAATCAGGGAACAGGTCGTTTATAGCCGCCGCGCCAAACTTTTTAAGATCATTGGTCATGGCAAACTGGTCTGATCCCCCGGCCAGTGTTTCGGACATTAGTTTAAGCAGGTAGGCGCAGTTGATGGGTTTCGATTCTTCCGGGGCGTAATCCAGCAGTTTAAATTCTATAGGGTAATCGCGTTTGGAAAGATGGCGGATGTAATTATTTACCCCATCGGTATAAGCCTCTATTATCAATTTTATTATGGGGTCTTTCATCATCCCTTTTACAGTATTCTCAGCACCATACACCATACCCATCCGGCGGTGATAGCGGTCGATATCCAACGCCTTTGGCCCGGCAATTTCGGCCAGCCTGCCTGATGCGCTCCGCGTTTGGATATCCATTTGCCACAGGCGGTCGCGGGCGGTTACATATCCCTGGGCATAATAAAGATCGTGGTCGTTCTCTGCAAAAATATGCGGGATGTTATGCTCATCATATTTGATGATCACTTTGCCTTGCAGGCCATCCAGTTTTAAAGTTTCTGATCTAAGATTATCCCTGCTCTCGGCATTTTGCCAGAAGCCATCCGAAGGACTTAAAAATTTCCCGAGCGGCGGTGCGTCCCCAAATTTGGTTTGTAATGCCCATAGCAATGCCAAAGTGATTGCGATAGAAAATAAGGCTTTGAAGAGTTTCACAAGGTTGAATTGATACCACTAAGATACGAAGAAAAAGGCAATATATTGCTATCAACAGGTTTGAAACTGTCATATTTTTTTATAATTTTATTGTATCAATCCATTTAAAATCAAAATGTTAAATAAACATTAAAATAATATGAGCGCAGAAGAGATCATGACTGAACTGCAATCACTCGGTAGTGAAAGCATCAAAAAGATACTTTTAAAGCATGGTATAAAAGAACCGTTTTTTGGTGTAAAGGTTGAATACCTAAAGGTGATCCAAAAGAGGGTCAAAGTAGATTACCAGTTGGCTAAGGAACTGTATGCCACAGGTAATGCTGATGCCATGTACCTGGCCGGATTAATAGCCGACGATGAGAAAATGACCAGGGACGATCTGCAAACCTGGGTTAAGCAGGCCTTATCCAACAACATCAGCGAATATACAGTGCCCTGGGTTGCTGCCGGCAGCAGATATGGATATGAACTGGCGATGGAATGGATCGACAACAAAGAGGAACACATAGCCGCCTCGGGTTGGGCGACATTGAGCGGGTTAGTCTCCTTAAAGAAAGATGATGAATTAGATATCCCTGCATTAAAAGCGCTGCTGGCAAGGGTAGCGCAAGCTATTCATAATGCCGCTGATCGCGTACGCTATCAAATGAATGGGTTTATAATCGCTGTTGGGGCTTATGTAATCCCATTAACGGATGACGCTGTCTCTACCGCGTACCAGGTAGGAACAGTAACAGTTGATAAGAATGGAACAGCCTGCAAAGTACCGGAAGCCGCCGATTATATCATGCAAATAAATAATAAAGGGTTATTAGGGAAAAAGAAAAAGATGATAAAATGTTGATACGATTTAGGGATTGTATGGATTTAAAAAATCATATTAATTCTGCCAATTCCTAAATCGTGTTTTATTGACGTATTACTAATTTAAACCTGCTTACTCCATAACTGTTGGTATCGGCTTTGTAAATATTAAAGGCGTAATTTTTATTTTGTCTGTAATCGAGAGAGTCTTTTTTATACTTGTCCATTAGCCATATATGATAAGAAGCGGGTATGGATTTCATGGTCACCATGTATAATGCATAAATACCATCTTGTTTAGCGCTTACTTTAAGGCCTATTGTAAGCCCTTTATTGGTTAGCGGCAGTGTGTTGATAGCCAACGGTATATTATTGCTTGATAAACTCGACAGGCTTACCATCCCAAATCCCTGGAAAGTAGGGGCATCGTATAATGGAGAATAAGTTGTGCTGGCACCTGGTTTGAAATTGATCAAAATATTATCTGTATTTATAGAATCCATACCCAATTGAAGGCGCAAATAACCGGTAACATTGTTACCTGCAGTATCCGGAGTTAAAACCTGGGTTGAAGTAACAGTTTTAGGC
>Ga0206812_1047_pt1 | contig 30748 bp, 30 predicted proteins | sample Alteio_BWOrgCont_54_FD_152912 | JGI IMG/M metagenome (GOLD analysis project Ga0206812, IMG submission 152912) | Enriched cells from forest soil in Barre Woods Harvard Forest LTER site, Petersham, Massachusetts, United States -... | ecosystem: Environmental > Terrestrial > Soil > Temperate forest >... | reverse complement strand
TTATCGTTTTAACACGATGACTTTTTCTTATTTTTAAACCGGAAATCGCTTCCGGCTTTCTGCCTTGTGAAAGGCCCCGTTCGTTTTGGGATTGCAAAGGTAAGAACCTTTTTCCGCTTATGCAAAACTTATTTTTTTTATTTTTAAATCTTGCTTTCAACACCCTCACAGAACATTCCGCTAACTCATTTGCGGGCTGCAAAGGTACACAGGTTTTTGGATTGTGCAAGCTATCGCTACGAAAAAAGCATGAGTGTATAGATAACACTTTGCTTATCAGCCTGAAAAAAGATCAATTACCATTATTATGCTACAGCTAGTGGTAATACATTTCAGGGTGAGTGATACTATATATAATATATGGTACTCCTTATACTATATAATAGTATAGTGCAAACGCAGTTTGCCGGGAAGAGCATCTAATCTTACAACTCAATCCCTTTTTACATACCACCACGCCCATAGTATAAGGAGTGGCTGCAAAACAACCAGGCGTACCCATGCTATTAACGGAGTTACGGTAAGGCTGCCTAACTTAAAGGGCGCATCGCCGATCATACTAATATGCACCGGCAAAAACGCGATCAGCATTAATATAACACCACAAGCTGCAACAGTTCGGGTTTTTGGAAATATCAGCATCCCACCAAATAACAGTTCGAAGCAACCCGCCAGTATATTTAATAGTATAGGATAAGGAAGGTAGTGAGGAATGATGCGATAATAAGATGGCGGATTATAAAAATGATTGACTCCAGCTACCATATAAAATATGATCTGGATAACCAGGCTGATCTTTTTAAATGTTCGCATCGTTCAATATAACACTAATTACCTATCAATCGTATTAGTAATGGGGGTTATTAATTGTATAAAGTACACTATTTATAAACATTCTAAATTGACGTGTTTGACAAAGGGTTGACATTGAGTCTGCGTAATCCTACTACATTTGTTGGGTCAAAATTTAAACTGCTTTGAAGTATTTAAAAGTCATTGCTTTTACGCATAAACAGATTGAGCTGAAGGAATTGGGGAAATTGGTGATTTGCCAGGAAAATCTGACTGATAAGCTTCAACGGATTAAAACAGAGTTCCATATCGCCGAGATATTCTACGTGGCTACCTGTAACCGGGTGGAATTCATCATGGCTGCCAACCGCGTAGTTGATAAAGCCTTTGCCGAGCAGTTTATTAATGCACTTGATATTGGCATCTGCTCAAAATACATGGGCATATTTATGGATGGCGCATCTATATATGAGGATAACGAGGCTTTAAACCATTTGCTGCGCACTTCATGCTCGCTGGAAAGCCTGATCGTGGGGGAAAAAGAGATACTGCCGCAGATACGCAAAGCTTATGAAAGCTGCAAAGACGCGGGCCTCACCGGCGATTATTTGCGAATGGTGATGAATACCGTAGTAAAAACCGCCAAAGAAGTTTACACCCATACCAACATCTCCCGCAAGCCCATCTCCGTTGTTTCCCTCGCTTACCGTAAATTAAAAGACCTTAAATTGTGTAGCAACGCAAGGGTGCTTATTATAGGTGCAGGCGAAACCAATCGCAATATTTCTAAATATCTTCAAAAACATAAATTCACCAACTTCGAGGTATTTAACCGCACGTTGTCGAAAGCCAAACAATTGGCTAATGACCTGGGTGGTGAAGCTTATGACCTGGAAGCATTAAAAACATACAATAAGGGTTTTGATGCCATCATCACCTGTACTTCTTGTATAGAGCCGATCATCACTACAGAGGTTTACAAAACGCTGTTGAATGGTGACACTGATAAGAAAACTATTGTCGACCTGGCTGTTCCAAATGATACTGCTCCTGAAGTTTTAACGCAATTCCCGGTTAATTTTATCGAGGTGCACTCCTTAAACGAGGTTGCCAAGAATAATTTACAGGAACGCTACCAGGAACTGGTGCACGCCGAAAAGATCATCGAACAAAACATCGCCGAATTTTTGCCGCTGATGAAACAGCGCCGCATTGAAGTTGCTATGCGCGAGGTACCTGAAAAGATCAAAGAGATACGCAACAACGCCATCAATACCGTATTTGCCGAAGAAGTGCAGGGCATGGACCAGCAATCACGCGAGGTATTGGAGAAAGTGATCAACTATATGGAGAAGAAATACATCAGCGTTCCGATGATCATGGCTAAGGAGATATTGATCAATAGTTAATTTATCCACGAATTTCACGAATTAAAGGCGAATTAGAGCTAATTTTCTAACCAAACGCTGCCGCGAGTTTAGCGCAGCGTAACTCGTGGTATAGCATGGCTTAAGCTTTCAGCTTAAATCAATATAATATCGATCAGACCTTTATTGCCCGCATAATCTCTCGCACTGCTATACAAGTAATGTTCGGGTTCATCAACCCAGCCAGCAGTTACAGGATTATTATGTATATAATCAAGTTTTTGATCCATCACATCATTACTCCATAGCTCAATAGGGTGATTACCCTGCTGCCAGAACTGATATTGTTCGTTATTGGGGTTTATCTTGCCCTCTCGCTCAAAAAACCACAGCATCCAGTCCCGCCTGCTTTCCTGCATATTTTCATTGATCGCTTTAACTAAAGCTTTTGAAGTATGTCTTTTGATGTCTCTCAAAATATCTTGCATTGGTTTATCTTTAGTACCGATGATCAGATGTACGTGATTACTCATAATTACCCAGGCATATAATTGAAGCCCTTTATTTGCAATACAGTATTTAAAACTATCAAGCAGTATCTCCTTATATTCCCTCCTGGTAAACACATCCATCCACCTTATTATGGAAAAGGTTACAAAATAAGGTCGCTCCTGATCGTGGAATTTATAATTGCGGCTCATAGAGGTGTAAATTAATAAACTTTATTATTAAGCTGAAAGCTTTAACAATGCTATACCACGAGTTACGCTACGCTAAACTCGCGGCAGCATCCGTGGTCTTTCACCTCAATATTAGTCAACCTTCTCTCATATCCTCCATTGATTCGTGAAAATTTCAATTTAATTCGTGAAATTCGCGGAATATAATAACGATCACTTGGACAGAACACTGATTATTGGAACACGCGGCAGCGATTTGGCGCTATGGCAGGCTAATTTTGTAAAAGACAGGCTGGCAGAAAACAACGTCGCCGCCGAACTGAAGATCATTAAAACCCAGGGTGACCGTATCCTAAATTTGAGTTTTGATAAGCTGGAAGGTAAAGGCTTTTTTACCAAAGAGCTTGAAGAAGAACTATTGGCAGGCACCATTGATCTGGCTGTGCACTCGCACAAGGACCTGCCCACTGAAAACCCTCCGGGACTCATCATCGCAGCAGTATCAGAAAGGGAGGACGCTTCTGAACTGTTGTTGATTTTGAAAGACTGTGTGGATGTACGCCAAAAAATGTCGTTAAAATACGGCGCTATAGTTGGCACCTCGTCAAATCGCCGCAAGGCTCAATTACTAGCTTATCGCCCCGACCTGGAGATACAGGACCTTCGCGGAAACGTACCTACCCGTATCGATAAATTGCGCGACGAGAAATATGATGCCATCATGATAGCCAAAGCCGGCGTAAGCAGGCTGAATATTGATCTGAGCGAATTTCATGTAGAAGAATTAACACCTGCTGAACTGGTACCCGCACCCGCGCAAGGTGTTTTAGCGATACAAACAAGAGAAAACGACCAGGAGCTATTTGATGTCTTACAAGCATTAAACCACCCGAATGTGGCTGAGGAACTGGCGGTTGAACGTACCGTATTGAAATTATTCGGCGGTGGTTGCCATTTACCTTTGGGCTGTTATTGCCGCAAAGATGGGGGTGCGTTCCAGGTATTTACCTCAAAAGCTGATACAGGAGAAGATTTCCCTGACAGGTTATTCCTGGAATCAGGCACAACCGAAGGCCTTGCCGAAAAAGTGGTTGCCTGTTTTGATCCGAAGCGCAAGTTCCCGCAAAGCGTATTTATATCACGCGAGCTATCTGACCAAAGTTATTTCCGCAAAGCGATAGAAAAACACGGCACTACTATAGAAGCGCGTTCACTGATACGTACGGTGCCGGTCATCAATAAACTCGATCCTTATATATTAAGGGATATCGACTGGATATTTTTTTCGAGCAAGAACGCGATAGAATATTTTTTTCAACTACAACCCCAACTGCCTGAGCATATAAAATTTGGTGTAATGGGCAGCGGATCGGAAGAAATGCTGCGTTTGAAAGGCCATTTCACTGCCTATATAGGCATAGGGATAGATGCTGTTGATGTGGCAAGAGAGTTTGCAAAGCTGGCTAACGGGACGAAAATTTTATTCCCTTGTGCCGAAGGTTCACTAAGAAGCATACAACAAGGCTTATCGGCTGATACAAAGATCATCGACCTGCCGGTGTACGAAACGGTTTTAGAAGAAAATGTAGAAGGCACGGGCGCGGAGATACTGGTATTTACCAGTCCATCCAACGTGGAGGCCTATTTTGCTGATAATCTATTGGAACCCGGTCAGAAAGTGATCGCCATCGGCAAATCAACAGGCCGAAAATTTGATGAGATGGGCACAAAATATACACTGCCTTTTTCGCCCGATGAAGTTGGGTTGGCAGAAGCAGTGTTTGGAATGTAAGCCGTTGCTGTTTTATTCCGGGAACAAAAACAAATACTCTACTCTCGCTCAATTTTAAGTTGAGATGTGTTTGAGGTGATTTTATCTAAAATCATTTCTACGCCATAATATACCGTTAGGGCCTTAAATCCCTGTATAATTGTTGGCGTTTACATAACTTTGCAATTCTTGATCTGGCAAGAAAATTTCCGGATCAGCTATTATTATAATATGCTTCAAAGACCAAGAAGAAACCGCAAAAGCGAAGTTATCCGTCAAATGGTACAGGAAACTCATTTGAGCGCTGCCAACCTGATATTTCCGCTGTTCATCATTGATGGTAATAATCAAAAAAGCGAAGTGTCCTCCATGCCTGGTATTTACCGGTATTCGATAGATAACTTGCTGCGCGAAGTGGAAAGCTGCATGAAGCTGGGGTTGAAATCATTCGACCTGTTCCCTAATATCGATGAGACTTTAAAAGATAAATATGCTACCGAAAGTTGTCGTGAAGAAAGCTTATACCTGCGCGCTATCAGCGAGGTGAAGAAGAATTTCCCCGAAGCTAATGTCATTACCGATGTAGCGATGGACCCGTACAGCAGCGACGGACACGATGGCTTAGTAGAAAATGGCGAGATATTGAACGACGAAACGCTGGAGATATTGGGCAAAATGGCTTTGGCACATGCGAGGGCTGGGGCTGATATTATCGCCCCGTCGGATATGATGGATGGTCGTGTTGGATACATCAGGAATGTGCTGGACGATAATGGATTTAAAAACGTTTCTATCATGTCTTACACGGCAAAATATGCCAGCGCTTTTTACGGGCCGTTCAGGGATGCATTAAATTCTGCACCAAAGTTTGGTGATAAGAAAAGCTACCAGATGAACCCGGCTAATCAGCGCGAAGCATTGATAGAAGCCGATTTGGATGAAGCCGAAGGCGCCGATTTTTTAATGGTAAAACCGGCATTGCCTTATTTGGATGTGATCAAGTTATTAAAAGATAATACCGAACTACCAATAGCGGCCTACAATGTAAGCGGCGAATATGCCATGATCAAAGCTGCCATACAAAAAGGCTGGCTGAATGAGCAGCGCGCCATCACCGAAGTGCTCACCAGCATCAGGCGGGCAGGCGCAACAGCGATATTGACGTATCATGCGAAGGAAGTGCTTTTAAATAAATGGATATAGTGAGAGGTGAAAGCTTAAAGGTAAAAGGCGAAAGGTTATAAGAGTAAAATATAATATATGCTTGATTCAATAAAAAAGATGTTTTCTGTTGAGGGTGATGAACCGGTAAGTACTACAGGCAAGCCTGATATTAGCCGGGAAAAATCAGCGGAGCTGTATGAGAAGGCAAAAACATTTTTTCCGGGTGGAGTAAATTCGCCGGTTAGGGCTTTTAAATCGGTTTATGGCACGCCGCTTTTTATTGAAAAGGGCGATGGCTGTTATTTATGGGATGCCGATGGCAATCAATTCATCGATTTCTGCTGCTCATGGGGGCCGCTGATCCTGGGGCATAACCCAGCCAAAGTACGCGAAAAGGTGATCGAGGTAATGCAAAACGGCATGTCGTTCGGTGCCCCTACAGCTTTGGAGAATGAACTCGCAGAGTTGATCCTCAAGAATAATAAATTCATCAAAAAACTACGTTTTGTAAGCTCGGGTACAGAGGCAGTGATGTCGGCTATCAGGCTGGCACGGGGTTATACCAAACGCGATAAAATATTAAAGTTCGAAGGTTGCTATCATGGCCATACCGATTCGTTGCTGGTAAAGGCGGGTTCGGGTTTGGTAACTTTCGGCGAAACGTCATCGGCTGGCGTGCCAAAATCCTTTGCGGATGAAACCATTGTTATTGCCTTGGATGATAAAGAAGCCTTGCAAAAAGCCTTTGAAGAATTTAAGGACCAAATAGCGGCAGTAATTATTGAACCCATCCCGGCGAATAATGGATTATTGCTTCAGGATAAAGAATTTTTACAATACCTGCGCGATATCTGCACCCAAAACGGAACGCTGCTGATATTCGATGAAGTGATATCCGGATTTAGGATAGGGTTTGAAGGCGCTGCCGGGCATTACGATATTCAACCGGATATTATCACCTATGGTAAAATAATCGGTGGTGGTTTACCTGTTGGTTGCTATGGCTCATCTGCCGAGATCATGAGTAATATTTCACCAGAAGGTGCGGTTTACCAGGCAGGTACCTTATCAGGAAACCCGGTAGCTATGGCAGCAGGTATAGCACAATTAACCGAGCTACTGCGCATGGGTTTCTACCGCGACCTGAACAATAAAACAGAAGAGTTTACTGAATCCATACAGCGTTTTGCTACGGCACGTAACTATAAATTTAAAGTGTTCCGTATCGGATCAATATTCTGGTTTGCCTTTACCGATCAGGAAAAGATCAGTCGTGCAGATGAGATTGATGCCGCAAGCATGGAAAAGTTCAAAAAAATGCACCGTGAATTACTGAACCGGGGTGTTTATCTCGGTCCTTCGGGGTATGAGGTCGGCTTTATTTCATCGGCCCATACAAAAGTGGAACTGGAGAAAGCAAAACGGGCTATATTTGATAGTTTGGATGTAGTATTTAGAGAAAAATAGGCCCCACCCAAACCCTCCCCGGTAGGGAGGGCTTTTAAAAAGCATTGTATGAAATTTAATATAAATTTAATTGAAAAAATAAAAAAGTCTCCCCTACCGGGGGAGATTTAGAGGGGGCTTTATGAAAAGACCATTTGTAATCTTTTACGCACTTATTATTTATGCGGTAGCCGAACTATTATGGTGGGGCTATATGCTGGTGCATTTGCAGCCGGATCGTACGGCTATGATCCTGGGCGAAGGCACTATGTTTATCGTGGTGTTTTTATTCGGGGCCATTAGTCTGCATAAGTCCATTAAAAAGGAACGCAAACTACAGGAGCAGAAAAAGAATTTCCTGCTATCAGTAACCCACGAATTAAAATCGCCGCTGGCCTCCATTAAATTACTGCTGCAAACCATTCAGAAACGCGACCTGACGAAAGCACAGGTGCAAGATTTTATAGGTAAATCGTTACTGGATATTGAGCGCCTGGATGATATGGTAGAAAATATGCTGCTGGCCTCAAAAATTGATAACCGTTCATATACCTTTCCAAAGGCTGAATTTAATTTATCGGTATTGGTGGACAACATTGTTAACCGCTTGCAGCTAAACAAATGCGATATCAATGAGCAATTGATCAACGCGGAGATCGAACCAAAAATAGAGATCACTGGTGATAAATTTGCTTTGACATCCGTAGTGACCAACCTGATAGAAAATGCCATTAAATACTCAGGTCCATGCGAGGTGGTTGATGTAAAGCTGTATTCGAAAAATGGTGCGATACACCTGGCAGTGGCCGATCATGGTATTGGCATAGCCGATGATGAAAAAAGCCGTATTTTCGATAAATTTTACCGGGTGGGCAGTGAAGATACACGTAACACAAAAGGGACGGGGCTTGGTTTGTATATTGTGAAAGAGGTGCTGGATAAGCACGAAGCGAGTATAAGGGTGAAGGATAACCGCCCTACAGGAAGTATTTTTGAAATTGTTTTTGCATAAATATTATAAACACGAATTACACAAATTGGGGCGAATTTTCACAAACCTGCTTTTATAATTCGTGCAATTCGATTTGAATTCGTGAAAATCAGTGCTTAAATAAATTCGTGTAATTCGACTTAAATTAGTAAAAATTAGTGTTTTAAATAATTAATCACATGCCAAATAGAAAAAGAATTTTACTGGCCGAGGACGAAGATCATCTGCTTGAAGCTATAAAACTTAACCTTGAGCTGGAAGGCTACAAGGTGTCAACAGCCAATAATGGCAAAAAAGCGTTGCAGAAGTTCAAAGAAGAGCGTTTTAACCTGGTGATATTGGATGTAATGATGCCTGAAGTGGATGGTTTTGTGGTTGCTGAAACCATCAGGCTGGAAAATTCAGAGGTGCCTATTATGTTCCTTACTGCCAAAAACACCAACGAAGACAAAATCGCCGGTTTGAAAAAAGGCGCTGATGATTACCTGACCAAACCTTTTAACCTGGAAGAACTGATATTACGGGTAAATAACCTGGTAAAAAGAGGTTTGAAAGGCGAAGAACTGAAAGAGTTTAACAGCTACAAGATCGGCGATAAAACCATACATTTTAATTCTTTTGAACTGGTAAACGGTGATGGTTCGGTTACCCCCTTAACCAAAAAGGAAACCATGCTCCTGAAACTGCTTATCGAACGCAGGAATGATGCGGTATCGCGCGAGCAAATACTGGAGACCGTTTGGAATTACGATGTGTACCCTTCAACCCGTACCATTGATAACTTCATATTGACGTTCCGTAAATATTTTGAACCAGATCCTAAAAACCCGGTTTATTTTCACTCTATTCGGGGCGTAGGGTATAAATTTACGGATAACCAGCACTAATTAATGTTTACCAATAAGGCACGGATACTGGTTACCGGCATTTTTGCCGCAATGATGATATTTTTTTACTATCAGCGTGTTTACCAGCTGGCGGCATTTTGCCTGATGATGGTACTGGCGATCATTGTAGAATACTTTAGACAAGGCACTTTGGTACTGGCGGCTAAGTATTTCCATATCAAAGACTATATAACAACCGAGCGCCTGTTAAATCAGATCAGGTGGCCTGAATGGTTAAGCCGCAGACGCCGTGGCTTTTACGAGTATATGATGGGTGGTATTTGCCTGCAAAAACATGAATTTGAGGCCGCGGAACAGCATTACGAAATAGCTACAAAATATCCGCTTCGCACGGTAAACGACCATGTGGCCGCACTGGTGCATGTGGCGAATATCAGCATCAGGCTGGGCAAATATGACAAAGCCGAGGAGTACCTGAAGCTTGCCCTGAAAGACAAAGAAAAAGTCACCGCAAAAATGTTAGCGGTAATAGACCGGTTGAAGCAGGAATTAAAAAGACACTGATAAGAAGAACCAGGGATCAAGAGCCAAGAGTCAAGATAAAAAATTGATTCTTGGCTCTTGGTTCTTGGATCTTGATTCTACAAAACATGAGAGATTCATTACTAATAAAAGCAGCATTTTCGGAAAAAACAGAACGGCCACCGGTTTGGATGATGCGCCAGGCAGGTCGTTTTATGAAAGAATACTGGGATATTAAAAACAAATATTCCTTTTTGGAGATGTGCAAAACACCCGAACTGGCCGCTGATGTAACCATGTTGCCGGTTGATCTGCTGGGGATTGATGCTGCCATTTTATTTTCGGATATTCTGGTTACTGCCGAGGCTATGGGTGGCGACCTGAGTTTTACTCAAAACGTAGGTCCAAAATTTGCAAACCCTGTTCGTAATAAGGCCGGTGTTGACGCATTGGATACAGAGGTAACTCACAAATTGCAATACGTAGCCGATGCCATTAAAGTGATACAACAACGATTAAATGGGAGTATCCCGCTGATCGGTTTTGCAGGCGCGCCATTTACGGTAATGAGTTACCTTGTAGAAGGTGGTTCGTCAAAAGATTTTAAGCTGACCAAACTGATGCTCCACAATGAACCTGAACTGGCTCATCAGTTATTATCAAAAATAGCGACCGTTACAGCAGATTATCTGAACATGCAAATAGCAGCCGGGGTAAACGCCGTACAAATATTTGACAGTTGGGCACAGGCATTAGCCTGGGATGATTATAAGGAGTTTTCGCACCGTTATATTGTTGAGATCATCAGCAAACTTAATAGGAAGGATATCCCGGTGATATCTTTCTGTAAAGGGAGTTCGGTATTTGCGCCGCTAATGGCTGAAGCCAAACCGGATGTAATATCCATCGACTGGAATGTTGATCTGCTGGATATTAAACAACGTTTGCCAAAAGGTATAGCCGTACAGGGTAATCTTGATCCACATATTTTGTATGCCGATAAAAAGGTGATCAAAGAGAGGATATATCGTTTATTTGATAGAATGAAAGGTGAAAGCGGATTTATATTTAACTTAGGTCATGGCATTATGCCGGATATCCCTTTTGATAATGTGAAATATGCGGTGGAGATCATAAAAGAATACAAGTAACACGAATTTCACGAATTGGGGCGAATTTTCACAAATCTGCTTTTATAATTCGTGTAATTCGATTTGAATTCGTGAAAATTAGTGCTTAAAATAAATTAGTGTATAATTACGTATTAGCCATACACATCATCTTTGTAGTCTGCTGGATGGCGGGCCTGTTTTATATTGTGCGCCTGTTTGTGTACCATACCGAAGCCCAATCGAAGCCCGAGCCTGACCGCAAAATATTATCCGATCAATTCGTGATCATGGAGCGGAGGCTTTGGAATGTGATCGCCATACCTTCCATGTGGCTAACCATCGCTGCCGGTATCACAATGCTTTATTTGTTCCCCGCCTGGCTTCAACAACCCTGGATGCATATCAAACTCTGCTTTGTAGCTGGCCTGATCGTTTATCATTACATCTGCCAGAATAAAATAAAACAAATGCGCCTGGGCCTGTTCACCTGGACATCCACCCAACTCCGCATCTGGAACGAGGTAGCCACTATATTCCTGTTTGCTATTGTTTTCCTGGCGGTGATCAAAGACGGGATCAGTTGGATCTATGGCACGGTTGGGATAATCGTTTTCTCACTGATTTTGATGTCATGTGTAAAGATTTATAAGTATTACAGAACGAGGAAGTGATTATTTGAAAGCTTCTTCATCTAATTCTACTTTTCCATACAAGCTGCGTATTCTTTTTCCGTTTTCGACAGCTATAAATAATTGGAGTGCTTTTTCAATCAGCACTTTTTCATCTTCGATACCGCTTACCTCTTTCGCCTTTGGTATCAAATCATCATTTATCTCGAGACTGATTTTCATGATTCTAACATGAATTGAAGGTAATGAGTAATTATTATATAACGTGTTTAGCGATTAAAAATTTATTACAATAACACATCTTGTCATTTCGAACGACCGGGAGAAATCTTAAACGCCAGGTAAGTCGCCGATATGTATAGTCCGCATTTCTATAGTATAAGATTCCTCCTCGTTCGGAATGACATTCTGGTTTTTTATAATTATTTCACCTCCTGCACCCCGATCAAAACACTCGCCCTACCCTCTCTTATATCAGGATTAATCCCTACTGTCATTAAAAACTTACCTGTGTAAGTTGCATTGGCAATGGTTGATCTTGTACCTGGATATAAATTCACTTCGCTTATGGCATAGCTTTTATCCGGGTCGAGCCCTTTAAGCAGGATAGGTAAATGCGTACCTGCCGCATACCTGTTATTCACCAGGTAATTGAACATAATAGCACTGCCTTTTGACTGATCAACATACATTACTGATGCTACATCATTATCCCATGGGCTTTGCAAGCGATACTGGTCGCCGTGCCATATTGCTTCTGAATATTGTTTATAGGTTTTAATGGCCTGCTGGCAATAAGCTAACTCATCTGGCTTTAGCTGACTCACCACAACGTCGAACCCTAATTTGCCCATCATCGCCACATCCGTCCTGAATTTAATGGGCTGCTTACCCCAGTTGGTCACGTGGTTAGAGCTTGCCAGCGCAGGGTAGAAGTAAGAATCTTCCCACTGGATAAATACCCGTTCTATGGGTTCGGTGTTATCACTTGGCCAGTATTCGGTAAAGTATTTCAGGGCCCCATAATCAACCCTGCCGCCACCACCCGAGCACAGCATCATTGGTACTTTTGGATATTTGGCCCGTAAACGGTCAAGCACGTGATATAACCCGAATACATAATCTGTATAAAAATTTGACTGGTTTTTTTCATAGGCAGAATAAGCATTATACATTATTGAGTTACAGTCCCATTTGATATAAGCCAGGTCGGGGTTTTTGGAGAACAGGTTATCCACTATGCTAAAAACATATTCCTGAACCTTAGGATTGCTCAAATCAAGCACCAGTTGATTGCGCATATAATATTCGGGCCTTTGCGGTTGTTTCACCACCCAATCAGGGTGTTTTTCATATAACTCACTTTTGGGGTTCACCATTTCAGGCTCTACCCAAATTCCAAATTTTACGCCATTCTCCTTAGCTGTTTTTGTTAAAAATGCAATGCCGTCAGGTAATTTGGCTTTGTTTACTTCCCAGTCACCCAACCCGGCGTGATCGCCATTGCGCGGATATTTATTACCGAACCAGCCATCATCCAATAAAAACAGATCTACCCCTAACTCTTTGGTGTTCTTTAAAAGATTGGAAAGTTTGGGCTCATCGAAATCAAAATAGGTTGATTCCCAGTTATTCAGCAGTGTAAGCCGCGGGCCTTCGCCGTCAACAATTTTATATTTCCGTGCCCAGCTTTGCAGATTACGACTGGCCTCTCCTTTGCCTTTATCGCTTAGCGTGTAAACAAACTTTGGTGTAGTAAATTCAACACCAGGTTTAAGTGTGTAATCAGCAGCGTAGTTATTGATGCCAGCTATCAATCTTAAATTGTTGGCTGGGTCGAGTTCCAGATCGATACGATAGTTACCGCTCCATTCCACGTTGCCATAAAGCACTTCGCCTTCATCTTCGGTAGCTGGTTTGTTAAGTGACACCATAAATACAGGCGGCTGGAACAAGTCCGTACGGGAGCCAAGCTTTGAATCTAAAGTTTTGATGCCATGCGTCAGTTTTTCTTCTTCCGGGCGCATTTCCTGTGCCCAGTAGCCATGGAAATTTTTGAGCCAGTAACCACCGGCTTGAATATATAAGTTGGCAGATGCATACTTGTTCAGCACCACATCCTTTTTCTCATGATGTTTGATCACGCTCCACTGCTCTGTTACATTTTCATTAAAATAGGTCTGATAGTTCAGCGTTACCTCAAAATCATAAACCGGGTCTTTTAGATTGATACTGAGCAGGCTTACATCATCATTGATCTTAGTAATAGTATGATTTACATATTCAAGGTCGAGGGATTTATTGCCATCTGCATGGGTCACAGCTATAGCAGGCTCCAACAGGTTACGTGAACCGGAAGGGGTATAGGCTGAATTGTAATAGTCAGTACTATTCTCGGGCAGGTAAGGTTTACCGATATAATCATATTCACCCTTAGCTGAGAGCTTTCCACCAAAATAGATCATGTCCACGTGCTTGTCAGTACCCACCTGTAATACAATGGCATTGTCCTTGCTTTCGATGGGGATAGTCTGGGCTTTAGTATCAAACGGGTATAAAGCAACTGTCAAAAGTACAATTGCAAAATTTTGCGCAAAAAAATTCTTCATTGTGGGTTTATAATTAATGATGTCCAAATCTAATAAAATAAAGATTATTCCTGCCTGTAAATAACGCCGTCTTTCATCACCAGCTTTACTTGCTTCACTGCTTTTATATCTACAGAAGGATTACCTTGTACTGCTACCAGGTCTGCCAGGTAGCCTGATTTAACATTTCCTACGCCCCTCATTTTGAAAACCGATGCATTTACCGAAGTAGCCGATCTCAAAACATCTAAGGCAGGCATACCATATTCAACCATCAATATCATTTCGCGTGCATTATCGCCATGGGCAAAAACACCCACATCGCCGCCCATGCAAATCGTAACACCAGCTTTCATCGCTTCTGTAAAAATATATTTTTTATCTTTTACCATCTCCGGCTCCGCGTCGATGCCTTTTTTCCATCCCAAATAATATCCCGATATAGCTTCGGTAGCGGCAAGTGTTGGGCACAAAGCGATGTCTTTCTCTTTCATCATTTTAAACAATTCAAGTGTGCCCCCATCGCCATGCTCAATGGTTGTTACGCCTGCGGCTATGGCGCGTCTCATACCTTCTGTAGTGCTTGAGTGTACGGCCACTATCCTTCCGCTGCTTTTGGCTACCTCAACAGCCGTTTTTAATTCTTCTTCCGTAAAGGTTGGTTCTGCTGTCCCATACTCTCCCCATCGATAATCCACGTATATCTTTACTACATCGGCACCATGCCCTATCTGCGAGCGTACCGCATGCGTTATTCCTTCCACACCATCTGCCTCTTCAGCTCCCTGTACAATAGTGTTTTCAGCAACTACGTTTTTGGGCCCATAACTGCCTGTAGCCACAATAGCACGGGTGGCTACCATCATCCGCGGACCGGGGATAATGCCTTTATTGATGGCTGCTTTTAATCCCACATCATCATACCCTGCCCCTTCGGTACCCAAATCACGTTCTGATGTAAAACCCGCCATCAAAGTTTCGCGGGCATGTACTATGGCACGGGCTGTGCGTTCGGCCCGGCTTTCGTTCAGCACCTGGTCGTTCCAGCTTGTTTCATTATAAGGGTGCAGGAACAAATGGGAATGGCCCTCTATTAAACCGGGCATCAGCGTCATCCCTTTCAGGTCGATTATTTTAGCCGATGGCGGCGCTTTTATGGTTGCAGGTTCGCCGGCAGCCTCAATATTATTGCCCTTTACCAATACCCACCAGCCTGCTTGCATTTGCTGCCCGTCAAAAACACGGTCGGGTTTTAGGATGGTGTAAGTGTCAGGTGTCTTTTCCTGGGCGAAAACATAGGAAAAAGATGAAAAAATAAAGATCAGCCAGAGTTTGAGAAGTTTCATTGTGATAAAGATAGGTGCATTAGTAAAATAACTAAAAATAATTCAATGTTAGTTATATTCTTGTAAATCGCATAGTAGACTCACCCGGTCTTTTCCGCTAGCCAGCGGATCGACCACCCTCTCTACGGCAAGCCGTAAAGAAGGTTTTTTGGGATTTCTTCTTTTTTTACCCTCTTTGCGCAGCAGAGGGCACCAACAACTAATGATACACCAAATACAAAATAAGCTTAAAAAGCTTTTCAGTTTCATTTTTGCCAAAAGAATTGACACTGGCACAAATCACGAATTAGAAAGTAGAGGTAATATACTGCCGCCACAAGAGTGCCAGCGGCGATTAACTTTGTTAAGAAATTCAACTGATTTCGGCTCTCCCTTTGGTCGTTTTCAAGTTTATCCAACCGAATACTTTCGGAAAGATTTAACCCCGCCTGCTTTACGTAGCCACCAACAAGATCAAGAAAAACCCGTCCCTCATAAGAGATAGAATAATATCTTACTATATTCTCCCCGTCCGTGTGATAGCGTATAGATGCAATCTCATTTTTTTCGATAAAATCAACATATCCGTCCTTTGCAAGTTTATTTAGGATAGCTTGTAATTCATGAGATTTAAACTCACTTTCTAAATCGCGTCTAATTTCAAAAACGCTTTTAAACCCATCTGAATTTCTGTTTAAATGGTTCAATATAGTATCCAAATTAACTAACGACCACGGAGAAGTTTCGAGTGGAAAATATTCCATTTGGGTAAGCCTATTTAGTCGATTGGGTAGTGTTCTTTTTAGGCGGCTTAACGGTGCTTAAGAACGCTAAATCCTTATTAAAGTCGGAAAGCTTGACGGGGATAACTTCGTCGGGCTTTTCCTTTTTTACATACTTGCGTTTACTCATTTCTTTACTAAATCTTTGTAGCTCAACTTGCCGACAACATTACCGAGAATGTAATCAAAGCGTGATGAAGTGCTAAAGGTACGAGTATTATGGCGCAAAGTAAATTCCTGGGCATAGGCATTAGTATGTTTCGGGCTAATTTGGTGATATACGCCGATAATACCGCGCTTGAACTGTGACCAAAAATTATCAATATGCGCAGTATGCCAATGATCGCGGGAATAAATACCCTGACGATGCGATACAGTTTCATGGTTCAAGCCTTTCACGCCCATGTATGCGCTATGACCATCAGAAACTAATGTACTACCTACTTCAACCCAACGGCGAAGCAGGGGGCGTATAGATTGCTGATCTTCATTGCTAATAACCCCCGCAACGATATTCCCCCCGCGTTCAATCATACCAAGCACGGCAGTTTTATTAATTGAGCCAGTTCCGGCAGCGTTCAGCATATCACGTTGCGCCTTGTGTTTATTGTAGTTTTTGCCACCAACGAAAGTACAATCAGCTTCAACGACACCCTCTAACTTTGGTATGCGGGTAGCGAACGCATAACGCAAGCGATGGAGCATAAACCATGCAGCCTTTTGGCTAATATCAAGGTCGCGCGCCAACTGGTAACTACTAATGCCTTTCTTATGGCTTGAAAAGACATATAAGGCCATAAACCACTTCATGAGTTTGATATTACTATCCTCGAATATAGTGGCCGTACGAGCGTTAAAATACTTGTTGGAGTTCTTACACTTAAACTTGTTGCCAGCGCATTTATAGACCTTAGAAGTAGCGTCAAACGGGCTAACCACATTACCACCCCAGCGTGTTTGTTCAAGGTGATTGATACAAGCCTGTTCATCGGGGAACACGGCTAAGAAGTCGTGAATACTTTTGAAGTAAATATCTTGTGTTTCCATAGTGTAAATATCTGCTTAATAAATGACAAATGCAAATATTTGAGCGTTTTATTACACCAAATAACAAAGGTAATTACCGGGATATATGACTATATTTGAGGTATGACAGTAAGAGATGCAATAATATGGCGCAATAAAAACCCTGATTTACGGGGTACAGATAATAATGGGCGCGAGATAATAGGAATAGTAATCATTCCAGTTAATTGTAACGCGCATATAAGGAAATTACTAATTGAACGTAGCCAATCACCAATGCCTGACGATGCGGGTTTATTAAGCGATTACTTGGCTATTGAGGCTGATGTTTACTATGTTCATCATCCTGACTTTGAGGGTAAAGAACCTCGGTTAGAGAAAGTAGTTTTCCCGAAGGCATAGCGATATGAATACCAAGATGTTTACCTTTATAAACACACATATCGTTATCATCCAAAAAGATAGTAACTAATACGTCAGGTCTTAATGAAGCCCTAAATTCGTCTATTTGTCTATCCATATCAGCAAGAAAAGTATTGCACATAGTAGTTAGTTCGGATGGAGATAGTTGTGGCATAATGTTAAGTTGATTAAACTAACATTATGGTTCAGAGTAAAACGTAAAAACCAATAGAAGTATTACATTCTCCTACTGGTGTAACATTCGTTGTCGTCGCCCAGCAGAGAGGGTCGACAAGCGCAGCGACGTCGGGGTGAGTCGACTAAAAATAATTTGTAACCCGTGCAACCATTTAGCCTAACTTTTCATCTTACCTTTAAATGATGTTATTGGAACACAAATACACAATAGATGAACTGGTAAAACACTGTAAAGCAGGCGAACGTAAATCGCAGGAGCTGCTGTACAAACAGTTTGCTTCAAAAATGCTGGGTGTTTGTATGCGATACGCCACCGACCGGATGGAAGCCGAGGATATGCTGCAGAACGGATTCATCAAAGTGTTCCAAAAAATGAGCGACTACCGCGGCGATGGCTCTTTTGAAGGATGGGTAAGGCGGATAATGGTGCACAGCTCTATTGAGTATTACCGTAAACATCACAAAATGCTGCAGGTGGTTGATATCGAAAGTGCGGGTAATGAGCCATCGGTAAACCCGGTTGCAGCGGCAAATCTGGATGCGAAAGACCTGATGGTATTGATACAGCAGCTTTCGCCGGGATATAGGATGGTGTTTAACCTGTATGCGATAGAAGGTTATTCGCACAGGGAAATAGGAGAAATAATGGGGATATCGGAAGGCGCTTCTAAATCGCAGCTTTCACGTGCCCGGACCATATTAAAAGAACAAATTACCCGATCAGGAGGAAAAAGATATGAATATGCAGGATAAAGAGTTTGATGATCTGTTCCGTTCAAAACTGGATGATTTTGAGACGGAACCCACAGCACAGGTATGGATCAACATAGATGCTGAAATGGATGGAAAAAAACGCAAAAAGGGAGTATTCTTTACTTTGAGGATAGCCGCCAGCGTTATAGTGTTGTTGACTGCCGGTATATTATTTATCCCTAAAAAGGGAAAAGTTGACAACGATAAACCGATTAAAAATAATTTGGCTGTTAATAGGGTAACTCCACCTGCGGTAAAACCCGGGAACAATACCCCGGTAACTGCACAGGCAACAAAAGATCAGCAAGTTGCAGTTGTAGCATTACCCGTTAATCACATTATAAGGGCATATCATACTAAAAAGACAGAAAGTATCCAGGCACAAAAAGAACAAGTTGCTCCTGAGATGGCTAATGCAGAGCCTGTAAAAGTGGACGAGCACCCAGTATTGATCGCTTCAGCACAAACACCTGCTGAAGTTATAAAAGCTGTAGTCCCAGATACTGAGACACCTTTAGCAATAAAACAAGCCAGCACAAATGAAACCAAGACTGTTACCACGGCACCTGTTTTAGCTTCAACACAAAAACCTGCAATTGCCCAGGCTAAGCCGACTGTTAAAAAACGCGGTATCCATAATATGGGCGACCTGGTGAACCTGGTAATGGCAAAGGTGGATAAGCGCAAGGATAAAATGATAGAGTTTACCGATACCGATGATGAATCGACCATTACAGCGGTGAACCTGGGACCAATCAAAATAAAGAAAGAAGATAAATAAGTACTCAATCTAAATACATAACAAATATGAAACGTTTACTACTTACCGCCATCATATGTGCGGCTGCAAGCACTTTGTTTGCGCAGAATACAAAAACTGATTCAACTAAAACTTCAACAGATACCGTAAAAGCTAAAAAAGACAAATTAAAATTGGGCTTTGGCGAAGAAGGCACCGAGTTTGAGATCAATACGGATAAAGATGCACTAAGAATAAAGTCGGTTCAGCATACAACAAGTTATCCAAAGGCGTCTATCGGGCTAACCTTTTCGCGGTTTGACCTGGGTTTGGCAACTTTGATAGATAATGGCAGTTTTACCTTATCGCCAAAAAATCAATTTCTAAATTATCGTTCCTGGAAAACCAGTAATGTGGGCTTTGATGTTTTCCAGATGGGTGTAAGATTTAGCGATGCGTTTAAAGTTTATCTTTCAGGTGGTTTTGATTGGACGCTGATCCGCCTACGCCAAAACATCACTATCCTGCCCGATCAGCCGGTATTAACCTACAGACAGGATAATATCGACTACAGTAAAAACCGCTTTTCGTCAAGCTATCTGCGTATCCCTCTCTCGTTTGATTTTCGTTCCAAAGAAGATGAGAAGGGCAACAGGTTCCACTTCGTGATCGGGCCCGACGCAGGCTTACTGCTCGATGGAATGGTTAAGCAGATCAGCCAGGAACATGGCAAACAGAAGATCGACGATGATTATCACTTTGCCAAAGTACGCTACGGTGGTTTTATGCGCGTAGGTTACGGCGGCTGGGGATTGTTCGCCAAATATTATGTGAACGATATGTTTGAGAACAGTCCTGACCAAGCCGGTTTGAAGAACTTCTCCTTCGGGTTTACGTTTGGGTTTTAAGATTGTCTGAACCATGATTTTTCACTGTTGTTTGTTCTTAGGTGTTCAAGAAGGCTACGCCGTTTTTAGGATTAGGAGATTGCCATGATTTGTTTTACATCATGGTAATCCTTAAATCTGTTTAATCATGGTTCAGACATTGTATCTTTGCCTTAATGTCCGCCACCTTTTTACAAGCCAAATCATTAAGCAAACTATTTCCCGATGGACTGGGGGTCAAAAAGACTGACCTTTCCATTGAACCCGGCCATGTTACCGCCATTATTGGGGCAAGCGGCAGCGGTAAAAGCACCTTATTGCGTTTGCTTTATGGATTGCTATCCCCTGATGAGGGCGAAGTAAGATTCAAAGGCGAAAAGGTATGGGGCCCCGAAGTAAAGCTGATACCGGGCCATGATGCCATGAAAATGGTTACCCAGGATAATGACGACCTGAACCTGTTTGCCAAAGTATGGGATAATGTAGCTTCCCTGATGCCTAATACCAATGTGAAGGAGAAAGAGGAGCGCACAGAAAAGGTGTTAAAGCAGCTCAACATGCTCCAGTTGGCTAACCACCGTATAGCCGACCTGAGCGGCGGCGAAAGGCAGCGTGTAGCCATAGCTCGTGCGCTTATCACCCACCCCGAAGTGCTTTTATTGGATGAGCCGTTTAACCAGGTGGACACCTCCTTCCGTGATGGCTTACAGGAAGATATCAGGCAGATCGTAAAAGAGACGGGGCTAACAGTTGTGATGGTATCGCATGATCCGGCTGAAGTGTTATCTATGGCCGATATGTTGCTGGTATTAAAAGAGGGCGAGATCATAGAATCGGGTCACCCAAAAAAGATATACAACGACCCTAAGTATTTATATACCGCCAAACTGCTCACCAACTGCAATGTGCTGACCCAGCGAGAAGCCGCTCTATGCGGAATACATGCCCACAAAGATCATGTAATGTTATATCCCGAGTGGATTGAAGCAACAACTACCTGGAGACGCCGTAACTGGATAGTGAAGCAGGTTTTATTCAAAGGTTTTTATGAGGAATTGCTGCTGGAAAACAATGGCGTATTACTTCGCATCCTAAACGGCCAGGCCGAAAAATATATTGAAGGCGATAAGGTGAATTTGAAGGTGGGGAAATATCTGGAGTACTGATTAACCCAAAAACCGTTATTGCGTTCTTCAGCTTAATCTTTCAACGATCTGCTCCGCGCTCAATTTTTCCTGCACACCGCTGGCCATATTCTTGAATGTCAACAAACCGCTTTGCATTTCGTCGCTGCCGATCACAATGGTATAAGGGATTTGCTTATTGTTGGCGTACTCCAGTTGCTTTTTGATTTTCGCGCCTGCCGGGTATAATTCAGCATTGATCTCGTTTTGCCTTAATTTTTGTAGCAATGGCAAAGCATAGGTTTCACCTTCTTTATCAAAACAGCAAATTAATACTTGGGTGCTTTGGTTGGTCGCTTCAGGAAACAGGTTCAGTTCATCCAATACATCATAAATACGATCGGCGCCGAAGGAGATTCCTACACCTGTTAACCTTGCTCCATTTGGATTGAACATGCCAGTCAGATCATCATACCGGCCGCCGCCGCCGATGCTTCCCATAGCTACCTCGTTAGTTTTCACCTCGAAAATAGCGCCGGTGTAGTAATTTAAGCCACGGGCCAGGGTAATGTCCAGTTCTAAGTTTACAGTTTTGAGCGGGCAGTTGGCAATGTAATTAAACACGGTTTCTATTTCATCACAACCTTTTAGGCCAATAGGAGAATTTGCCAAAGCATCGCGCAGGCTTCTCAGCTTTATTTCGTTCGAGCCTTGCAGCAAGATAACCGGCTTTATTTTTTCAATATCCGCCTGGGTGAAGCCTCTTTCCAGCAATTCTTTGATCACGCCGTCAAGCCCGATCTTATCCAGTTTATCAATGGCAACAGTCAGGTCAATGATGTTATCATTCTTATCTATGATCTGTGCGATACCTGATAAAATTTTCCTGTTATTAATTTTTATGGTGAAATCCTTAAGGCCTAATTTGCTTAAAGCCTCATCATAGATCATTACAAATTCGGCCTCGTTCAATAAAGAATCAGAGCCCACCACATCGGCATCGCATTGGTAAAACTCGCGGTAACGGCCACGCTGTGGTCTGTCGGCGCGCCAAACCGGCTGCACCTGGAAACGTTTGAACGGGAAAGTAATCTCGTTCTGGTGCTGTACCACATAGCGCGCAAACGGAACGGTAAGGTCATAACGGAGAGCTTTTTCGGAGATTTTTGATATTATATCAGCTTGTTCAATAGCATCTTCACCTATGTCCAAAATATCATCCAGGTGCTCTTTATTACGGATGTCTATGCTTTTGTCCTTGGGATATTTTTTTAAAATATCATTTATACTCTTGCTTAACCTTTCACCGTTATCTAAAATCTTAAATATCAGTTTATCCCCCTCTTCTCCATACTTGCCAGTTAAGGTCGACAAGTTCTCCATCGATGGCGTTTCTATCTGCTGGTAGCCATATTTCCGGAACACGCTTTTTATCGTATCGAAAATATAATTACGTTTAGCCATTTCGGCGGGAGAAAAATCACGCGTGCCTTTTGGTACAGATGGTTTGATGGATGCCATAGGCGCAAAGGTAATAAAGTTAAGGTTATTTACCCGCCAGCAGGCGGGTTAAACGTTGGTAGAAAATACGCCGTTGTAAAAAACCCGTGCCGTAGGTACGCAACGCATGGTTCCGTACCTACGGCACGGTAACCGTTTTGTATTTGATTTTCTATCAACATTATGCTCCTACGGAGCATTCTGAAATAGCATCTCTTTATGCACTTAAATCTCGACCGGCCTCATTTTGGGTATCAAAAAATGCATGATCAGCCAGGCTAACAGGTATGCGCTTCCGCAAACAAAAAACATGATATAGTATGCAGTCTCTATGTGGTGTATGGCGCGGTAATGCACAAACATTTTCTTTTGCACCAACAGGGATAATAAAACACTGCCTATAGAGCCAAACATACCGCCTATCCCGGTAATTGAACCAACTACTTTTTTAGGGAACATATCTGATGCCGTGGTAAATATATTAGCGCTCCAGGCCTGGTGAGCGGATGCCGCCAAACCGATGATGATCACTGCGAGCCACATATTGATACTACCCAAAACTTGCGCAAAAACAATGGGAACCACCGCGAAGGCATAGATCAGCATACTGGTTTTGCGGGCTTTGAATACCGTCCAGTTATGATCAATTAAATACTTGGGCAGATAGCCGCCAAAAACACTGCCGAATGTTGATATGGTATAAACTAACGCGACGGGAATAGCAATTGCCGTGCCTTTTAATCCGTATTCACTTTCCAAAAAATCGGGCAGCCAAAAGAGGTAGAACCACCATATAGGGTCGGTTAAAAATTTGCCTATAGAAAATGCCCAGGTTTGTTTGTAGGTCAATAATTTCCCCCATGATATCTTTTCATTATCGGTGAGTTTATCAGCCTGGTCGTGCGCATCATCGCTATTGATATACGCTAATTCCTCTTTTGATAAGCGTTTTTGCCGTGCTGGTATCTCATAATAGATCAGCCATAATACCAGCCAAATAAACCCAACTGAACCTGTGATAACAAAGGCCCAGCGCCATCCCCAGGTTACAGCAATGAATGGTACGGTCAGCGGCGCTATGATAGCACCGATATTAGCACCGGAGTTAAATATGCCGGTCGCCAAAGCTCTTTCTTTTTTAGGGAACCATTCGGCAACGGTTTTGATAGCAGCCGGAAAATTACCCGCCTCGCTTAGTCCCAACGCTGAGCGCACTACGCCAAAGCTCAGTGTGCTACTGGTGAAAGCATGGCAAACCGCCGAAACACTCCATAAAAAGGTTGAAAAGAAATAGCCCATTTTTGTACCCAAACGGTCTATCAGCCTTCCAGCAAATAGTAGCCCGAAAGAGTAAGCCACTTTAAAAGCGATCTCCACGTTGGCATAATCACCATCGTCCCATTTAAAATCTTTTGTTAGGTCTGACTTTAACAGGCTGATCACCGCCCTGTCGAGGTAGTTGACGGTAGTGGCAAAGAAAATAAGCGAGCAGATGACCCACCTGTAATTTCCCGGTTTATCTTTCATAATTGCCTGGCAGCCTGGATCAATTGCAATGCACTTATTGTGTCGGTATAGAGCTGATCGTATGATTTATTTTTGAGTGTCTTTTTTGTGATCAGCTTGCTTCCCATACCTACAGCACTCACCCCGGCTTTAAACCAGTCGCTTATATTGTCTATATCTAATTCAACACCACCCGTCGGCATAAATAATTGCCCTCTGAAAACATCTGCTACTGCTTTTACATAGTCCGGTCCTAAAACATTGGCCGGGAATATTTTTATCAGCGCTGCATGATGCTTTTGCGCCAGGCTTATCTCCGTAGGGGTCATGCAGCCGGGTATCCACAATCCATCATGCTGATTTACAATTTCTGCAACCTCCGGGTTCACAGTGGGCGCTACTATAAAATCGGCCCTTGCGTTCACATAGTCAATGGCATCTTCTTTTGTTTTTATAGTTCCGGCGCCAAAATACAGATCCGGCATCTCGCGCTCCTGGGCTGCTTTCAATATCTTGAAATTCTCAAATGCCTCCTTTGCGCGGTTGGTATATTCCATCACCCGCACCCCTGCTTTATACAACGTACGCACTATTTGCAGGCTAACGTCAGGGTCTTCATAAAAAAACAGGGGCAGCATACCCTGGTTCAAAATGCTATCTAATATGACTTGTTTATTTTTCATTTTTGGTTGGTTTGGTGTGCCAGTAGATCAATTACTTAATTTTAACAACAACTCCTTTGCCGTTTTGTTGGTCGTATCACTTTCAATAAACAATTTATCAAACGCGGCTGTCGCGGCAAATTCCAAAGCTTGTCTGAGATCAAAATTATGATAAAAACCGTAGATCAGCCCGGCCATAAAACAATCGCCGCTGCCTACTTTGTTAATTATTTTAGTTGCGGTCAGCTCGTTTGAGGTATAAAATTTATCTCCTGTATATAAAGTGGCGTAGTAATTAATTTCACCTTCCGCATCAAACCTAAAAGTATTGGCTACGGCTTTGCACTTAGGATATTGCCGGGTGATGGCCTCCGATGTATTCAAAGCTTCTTTGAGGTAGATACTTTTTTGTCCCGACTCATGTATATCCGGCATTACCGGGATACCGAGCATCGTATCCACCGCCCAAACATTCCCCATGATCAGGTTACAATATTTAACCAATCCGGGCATTACCTGCTGGGGCGTTTTTCCATACTGCCATAGTTTGGAGCGATAATTCAGATCGACGGATATGGTGATATTCTTTTTAGCTGCTGCTTCCAAAGCTTCTTTGCATACATCCGCTATATTTTGATTCAATGCAGGGCATATCGCACTGAAGTGGAACCAGCTTACGCCCTCCAACTGCTTGTCCCAATCGATCGTCCCGGGCTTTAATTCCGAAAATGCAGAGTTCGCCCTATCGTATATTAAGGCATCATTTTTAAGATCTTTTCCTTTCGTCAAAAAGTAAAGGCCGAGCCTGCCAGCCCGGTAAATTACAGATGACATATCGATCTTTTGCTGCGCGAGGAAATTAACGATCTGCCTGGCCATGCCATTATCCGGCATAGCCGTGATATATTTTGATGGGATGCCCCATAGCGCCAAAGCTGTGGCCACATTCAATTCGGCCCCTGCGATGTAAAAAGGGAACAGGTTCTCCTTTAGCCATTCGCCGCCCTCATCTGGGGATATCCTCAGCAGCAATTCACCAAACGTAAGTATGGTACCCTGGGTGTTTATTTTCAAGGGAGCATCCATCACTTAAAAATGAAAATAGTTTTTAGCATTATAATAACAAATATCCTGGATGATCTTCCCTGTCCACTTCAGGTCATTCGGCAGTTCACCATTATCAATATCTTCACCAAATAAATTACAAACCAAACGGCGGAAATATTCATGCCGCGGATACGACAGGAAGCTGCGCGAATCAGTCAGCATACCCACCATCCGGCTTAGCAAACCCATATTTGATAAAGCGTTCAGCTGTTTGGTCATCCCATCCTTCTGATCCAAAAACCACCAGGCCGAACCAAACTGTATCTTACCGGCAACAGAGCCATCGTTAAAATTACCCGTCATGGCTGCCATAATTTCGTTATCAGCAGGGTTGAGGTTGTATATGATGGTTTTAGCCAGTTTATCTTCCGTGTCGAGTTTATTTAGAAACCGGGACAAGGACCTCGCCTGGCTAAAATCGCCAATAGAATCCCAGCCGGTATCGGGTCCAAGATTGTTAAATGCGCGGGTATTGTTATTGCGCAAAGCTCCTAAATGGTACTGCTGCACCCAGCCCTTTTCGTGATCCCACAAAGCAAAATGGACGAGCATAGCCGATTTGAATTTTGCAATTTCCAATGGCATCAGCGCGTAATTGTGCTTTATCTTTTTAAATATGGCTGCTATCTCGCTATCTATATAATCCTCGGCATACAACTGTTCCAAACCATGATCAGATAAAACGCATCCATTTGCCGCAAAATGGTCATGCCGTTTTTTTAATGCTTGCAGGTAAGTGTCAAAATCGTGTATGCTGATGCCTGTGATTTCTTCGAGCTGATCAATGTATTGATTCAAAGTGCGGGTATCATCCACATTCATGGCCTTATCGGGTCTGAAAGCCGGTAACACTTTTACTGCATAACCATCTTTTTTTAATTGCTGATGATATTCCAAACTGTCGAGCGGGTCATCCGTAGTGCAGATTACTTCTACCTTCATTTTGGTGATCAGGCTCTTTACCGCGTACTCCGGTGTCCGCAATTTTGCTGTACTCTCATCATAAATATCATGGGCCGTGGCCGGAGACAGCAGCTCCTTGATATCAAAGTAGCGGCGCAATTCCAGGTGTGTCCAGTGATAAAGCGGGTTGCGCAGGGTATAAGGAACTGTAGCCGCCCATTGCATAAATTTCTCCTCATCGCTCTTGCTGCCGGTAATATATTCCTCGTTCACACCATTGGCACGCATGGCACGCCATTTATAATGATCGCCATAAAGCCAGGGTTGAGTTAGATTTTCAAAATTTATATTGCCCGCGATCTGGTCGGGCGGCAAATGGCAATGGTAATCAATGATAGGCAGATCAGCCGCGTATCCGTGGTATAAATGCTGGGCGGTTGTGCCCTGCAGCAGAAAATTTTCGTCTAAAAACTCTTTCATCTTAAAAAAAATCAATCTCCGTGGATTGGAAAGTGTTATTGAACATAGGGAATGACGGCTTATCGATCCAGAGTCTAAATATAAGAGAAATTGCCAGCAAGTTTAAAGATATGCCATCGGATTGTTACAGGCAGTTCGCTAATAAAAAAAGCGATGAGTTTCCTCACCGCCTTTTGGAGTTGATTGATCAAGATTTTTACCAGAACCTCACATATAACAACGAAATTATAAGCAAAGTAACAACGATCATTGCAATTATACCCGGTTGTAATTTAAACATGGATTTATCCAGTGCAAATGCTTTAGGATTTATCTTAGGCCCACCAAGACTAATGAGGATCATGATCAGCATGGTAAAGAAAAATGCAAGCCCCATACAAACGTGGAAAGGTATTTCATAAACACCTGCGCTGTTCTTAAAGGCAGAATATAAGAATGTTTCTGGTCCAAACCATACCGGCGCATAAACATTGAATAGTACAGAGAGCAGGAAGCCTGTAATTACGCCAACTACAGCTGCGGCGCCGGTTGTACGTTTCCAGAACATACCCAGTATGAACATAGCAAACACACCTGGACTGATAAAGCCTGTATATTTTTGTATAAATGTAAAACCACCTTCGCCACCAATTCCCAATAGATCTTTCCAGGTAAGTAATATGGAAACGATCAAGGCGGCAATAATGGTAATGCGACCTACTATAACCATATTCTTTTCAGTAGAATCTTTTTTGATGTATTTTTTGTAAACATCGAGTGTAAAAATAGTTGAAATGCTATTTGCTTTACCTGCCAGCGAGGCGACAATAGCAGCAGTAAGTGCAGCAAGTGAAAGCCCTATTAAGCCATTAGGCAGGTAGCCTAATATAGCTGAATATGCATTATCTGATATCACTTCACCATGTTTGCTATTCGCTGTCATTTCAGCCTGGATCATTCCTTTTTGGTGCAGCACATAGGCTGCGATACCGGGGAGCATTACAATCACAGGCATCAGCAATTTCAGGAAGCCTGCAAATAATATCCCCTTTCGCGCAGTTTTCAGATCGGCCCCAAGCGCACGTTGAGTGATATACTGATTGCAGCCCCAATAGTTAAGGTTGATGATCCATATACCAGCAACGTATGAAAGCAAGCCAGGTACTGTTAAATAATTATCAACCTGGTGCTGTGGAGTGGATGCCGTTGGCTTTGCAAATATCATGTGAAAATGGTCAGGCGCATTTTTAACTAGTTGGTTAAATCCTTCTAGCGCACTATCACCAAAACCAAAAGCTTTACTTACCACCGTTAAGGCAACATAAGTTGTTGCCAGGCCTCCTATGATAAGTACGCTAACCTGAATCACATCCGTAAAACCAATAACTTTCATACCACCAAGGGTGATAAAAACAGCAAATATTGATAAGGCAATTAGTATAAGATGGAAAGAATCCGGGCTACCACCCACCAAATTATTGATGGCAACTGCACCGAGGTATAAAATGGATGTAAGATTGACAAACACATATAGAAACAACCAGAATATACTCATAATGAGGGCAACCGTCTCATTATATCTCGTTTTTAAAAATTGCGGCATGGTGAATATCTTATTTTTAAGATATACAGGTATAAACCATACCGCCACGATAATTAATGCGATAGCAGCTATCCATTCATAAGCGGCAACTGCAATACCTATGCTATAACCTTGACCACTCATGCCTATAAATTGCTCAGCCGAAATATTGGAAGCTATAAGGGATGCGCCTATTGCCCACCATGTGAGGGAGCCTTCAGCTAAAAAAAAGTCGTGTGTATCAGTAACGGCTTTCTTTTTTTTGCGGTAAATGTAATAGCCATAGCCGGCCACAATAAAAAAATAAATTATGAAAATGACATAATCAATGGTAGTAAATTTGCTCATATCGCTGGTTTTAATTGGTTGTTTGGTTAGTAATCAGTGAAACACTATTCCCATCTGTGCTTTACTGAAATAAACGCTGTTGTTTTAATGTTGGTTTGACAATTATAAACTATATAAAATGATTTAACAAATTTTTAAAGTAAGTCTTTTTTAGCTAATTGCAAATTTTGTTTTGATTATAGATTGCGAAGCGAAGGCTTACGAAGTTTTAAAACTTCGTAAGTCTGTTATCAAACTAATTCAATTCAAGTGTCACTGCTGATTTAGCAGGCAGGTCAACCACCAGTTTATCACCATCCCTTTTTGCATTGGTAAAGTTTGTTATGTGTACTTTATTGGGCTGTTTAAAGGTATTGATATCCGTCAGGTTAGCTGATGTAAGCACCTGCCCGGTTACTGTTTTCCAGGTGATATCACCCAAATTTGCAGTTACCGTGATGTTATTATGCGGATCAAGGTTAACCAGCGAAACATGTATTTTACCGGAAGCATCCTGCGAGGCCGAAATACTTACCGCAGGTATTTTTTTGCCGTCAAATTCATAATCAGGTGAATTTAGTTTGACGGGCAAATATTTTGCATCCTGGTGAACTTTGTACAGATCGAATATATGATACGTCGGGGTCAGCAGCATTTTATCCTTATCTGTTAAAATAAGCGATTGCAGAACATTTACTGTTTGCGCCAGGTTGGCCATTTTAACCCGGTCGCAATGGTTGTTAAATATGTTCAGTGTGGTAGCAGCCAGAAGCGCATCGCGCAGACTATTTTGCTGATAAAGGAAACCCGGATTGGTGCCCGGCTATACATCTGTCCATACCCCCCATTCGTCAACCACCAGGGCCACTTTTTTCTCAGGATCGTACTTATCCATTATAGCCGAATGCTTGGTGACCAGTTCCTCCATCTTCAGGCAGTTCACCATCGTATTAAAATATTCTTTTTCGTCAAAGCTGGTAGCCGATCCTTTATGCCCCCAGTTACCGGATGGTATGGTGTAATAGTGCAGGGATAATCCCCACATGCCGGTGCCTATATTCTTCATGCATACCTCTGTCCAGTTGTAATCATCCGAATTTGGCCCGCTGGCGATCTTTTTAAGTGCTGCACCCGGATAATTCCTGGCATAAGTAGCATATCTTTTATACTGATCGGTATAAAACTCAGGCGTCATATTTCCTCCGCAGCCCCAGCTTTCATTTCCCACTCCCCAAAAGGTAACTTTATAGGGTGCAGGGTGCCCGTTTTGCTTTCTTAACTGCGCCATGGTGCTTTCGCCATCCAGGTTGAGGTATTCTACCCATTTAGACATTTCCTCCACGGTGCCGCTGCCGATATTACCGGCAATATAAGGCTCACAGCCTATCAGCTGGCAAAGCTCCAAAAATTCGCTGGTGCCGAAACTGTTATCATCCGTAACATTGCCCCAATTAGTGTTCACCATTTTTGGGCGTTGCGCACCGGGACCAATGCCATCACGCCAGTGGTATTCATCGGCAAAGCAGCCACCGGGCCAGCGCAGATCGGGGATCTTT
>Ga0206812_1046_pt1 | contig 31334 bp, 28 predicted proteins | sample Alteio_BWOrgCont_54_FD_152912 | JGI IMG/M metagenome (GOLD analysis project Ga0206812, IMG submission 152912) | Enriched cells from forest soil in Barre Woods Harvard Forest LTER site, Petersham, Massachusetts, United States -... | ecosystem: Environmental > Terrestrial > Soil > Temperate forest >... | reverse complement strand
CGCCGGTATAATAGGCCAGCTTAGCATTGCGGAATTTAGCATCCTGCCCAATGGTTGTATTTGGATAAGCTACCTCAACCTGGCTATAAATCAAAGCGGCTTCCCAGGGCTGGTTATTCATCAGGTATACATCGCCCAGGTCAAGCTTGCAGCTATTGAGCAGGTTTGTTTTAATACTGGGGATGTTGATGGCTTCTTCCAGTAGCTTTTGGGCTTCCACAGTCTTATGCAGTTTGAACGCCTGCAGATTAGCCAATCGTTGCATAGCAAAAACAGTACTGCCGGTTTTGCCAAATTCATTGAGCAGGTCGATATAGTCTTTTTCAAGACTAAGCAGATCATTCTGTGTGTATTTTCCGGATGTAATTAATAGATTTTTTGTGTTGAGCAACTCAATTTTGGCAGGTACATAAAGCTGTTGGTCTTTTCCTTTGCTGATGACATATTCATAGCCGCGGATAGCGGTTTCATAAGCCTCATTTGAAATAAATGTTTGGCACAGATCAAAAATGCTGCTGCCATCATCATTCTGCCGACGACTTAAGGCAAGGGCCTGGTTCAATGCCTGGTCAAATTGTTTTTGCTGTAAAAACTGCCAGGTAAGCAGGTCGGCATAAATGGTTTGCTGTGGGTCTTTTTGTATGCGTTTAAATAAAGCCGTTTTAAGCATATTATAATCAGCCTCTCCCTCATAAATAGTCGACAAGGCATTTTCGGCCTGACTAATAAACGTAGGATTATCGGGCAAAAAGTTTAAATACTCTTCGGTTAATGAAGCTTTATCCCTTTTGAAACGATACAGACTGATCAGCTCGAAGGTGTACAATTTATCATTGTGGAGCAGCTTACGCCCCTGCAAAAATATTTTTATGGCATAATCTGTATTTTCGGCCTGGTAAAACTGGGTGGCCGTATTGGTAATAACGCCTGCATCGGCTGGCAGATTTTTGATCAGGTCTTCATAGATCAGGTCGGCTTTATCGACGTCACCTTTTTGGGTATAAATGCGCCCCATCGTAATGGCGTACTGAGAATCACCGGGATGCTTACGGAGCATTTTTTTGGTGACTACCTCGGCCTCATCAAATTTTTTGAGGCCCAGTAACCCGTTTATATAAAGATGATAATAGGTGTCGTTGTCCTGCTTATATAGTTTTTGATAAATATCAAGCGCTTTTTGCAGTTCGCCGTTGGCGGTGAATTGTTTTGCCAGCTGCAGGTCATTCACCTGTGCAAAAAGTGTGGTGCAAAATATCGACAGAAAAAAAACAATCGCGGCAATTCGCTTCATCTACTCAAAAATAGTCAATTTACACTAAATCTTTTACCCCTTATATATATTGATACTATAACGTTTTAAACCAGTAAAATTATAGTGACATTTTGAAACCCTTAAGTAATTTGACTAAGTTTAACCTGATATAATCTGATATAGAGGTTTGCGCCAAATATATAATGCTAAAAAGGGTAAGAATTTTATTTTTTATTTTTCTTCTGTCTGCTTTATTTTCCTGTAAACGGAATGAGGTAAGGCAGATACCTATAAGCGATTTTTTTAAAAATCCCGAAAAGGGCTTTTTCAGGATATCTCCTGATGGTAAATATGTTTCGTATTTAAAATCCTATAAAGGCAGGCAAAACCTATTTATACAGTCGTTGGCTGATGGTAAAGAAACTATGGCCACCTCGTTCACCGATTACTCTGTACGCGATTACTCGTGGACGTATAACAACCAGGTCATTTTTAGCCAGGACATTATTTCGGATGATGAATACAAAATGTACGCCCTGGATGTCCCGGCCATGAAAACCCGAAACATCCTGTCGTTGCAGAAAGGAAGGATTCGCCTGCTTAATAACCGGGATAAAAAAGAGCCGGATATGGTCATGGTCAGCATGAATAAGCGTGACCCGGCAAACTTTGACATCTACAAGCTGAACGTAAAAACAGGAGAGTTAAGATCATACCTGGTAAACCCGGGTAATTTAACCGAGTGGTTCCCGGATGATGACGGGAAGATACGCCTGGTAAAAGCCTCAGACGGGGTGGACGAAACCGTTCTCTACCGATCTGATGATAACGCACCTTTTAAGCCTATCATTAAAAACAATTTTAAAGACAGGGTTGAGCCCATTGCTTTTACTGGGGTGAAGAACTATTTCTATGCTTTGTCCAATGTTAACCGGGATAAGACTGCCCTGGTAGAGATCGACGCCGAAACCGGGAAAGAGGAAAAGGTAATATTGGGCTGCGATAAAGCTGATATTAACCGGGTAGATTATTCTGAAAATAAGCACCGCCTGGAGATGGCCACCTGTGATGAAGCCAAGCCTAAAAAACACTTTTTAAATGCAGATATCGAACGTATTTACAATGAGTTTAGCAGCCAGCTGAAAGGCAGCGAGGTGATTATTGTAAGCAGGGATAGCGCGGAAGACAAGTTTGTTCTGAAATCCTATACGGACCGGAATCCGGGTACGTACTATCTTTATGAAAAAAGCACTGGAAAGCTAACCAGGCTGGGGGATATAAATACCAGTATGAAAGTGGAAGAATTGTGTGCGATGAAGCCCATATCCTTCAAATCAAGGGACGGCCTGGTGATAAACGGCTACCTGACCTTGCCGCTGGGATCTAAAACAACCAACCTGCCGGTTGTGGTGATGCCGCATGACGGGCCGTGGCGAAGCCGTGATACCTGGGGATACAGTGACGAGGTGCAGTTTTTGGCCAACCGAGGTTATGCGGTGTTCCAGGTTAATTACCGTGGTTCAACCGGGTATGGTAAGGCATTTTACAGCGCGGGGCTTAAACAGGCCGGAGGTAAGATACAGGATGATATAACGGATGGCGTAAACTGGCTGATCAGTGAAAAGATAGCGAACCCGAAAAAGGTAGCCATTTTTGGAGGCGGATTTGGTGGTTTTTCGGCCTTGTACGGTGTTTCTTTTCATCCCGGGTTATACAATTGCGCTGTAGTGCAATACGGGCTGATCAACTTTTTCACTTATATAAAAGATGTCCCTCCATATTTTAAGTCGCGTCTGCAGATGATCTATGAGATGGTAGGTAATCCTGAAACAGATGCCGAACAACTAAGGGCCATATCGCCCGTATTTCATACTGATAAAATAAAGGCACCGCTGCTGATCTTCCAGGGAGCTAAGGACGAGAGCGCGAATATCAGTGAGCTAAACCAGTTTGTGCGCGAATTAAAAAAACAAAATGTGCCTGTAACCTATTATCTAAAGCAAAACGAACGCAAGGTTTTCAGGAATGAGCATAACAGGATGGAAATGTACACGGAGATAGAAAAATTCCTGGATAATAATATGCGGGTTAACCACTAAACCCGTTTGTGATGAAAGAAGAAAAGAGTGTTTACGGGAAAAGTTTTTCATTGATCATCGCTTTCCTGATCCTAATATCAGTCGTATTTATTATAGCGCTTTTTGTTACTTACAACCTTACTTCTAATTATGTTGAGGGGGAGTTTGAATCAAAAAAAACAGAAGTGCTTGAGCAAACCATTAAGCCGTACAATGATTTTTTTAATAACAGGGTACCAGAAATAACCTTTTACCAGGGCTATCTCGATTCAGCCTCTGCTGTAAAATATTCGGATTCGGTTTTTAATGATTATCCTTTTGTAAAGCGGATCGTATTTTACGAAATACAGGTAGGCAGTCAGCATAATGACTACAATGTAAAAAATGCATTGAGTATAGGGATACAGGCGATCTATGAATATAGATCGAAAAACGGTGTGGTTATCACTTCAAATAAAAGACGACCCTCTGATTATGTTGATTTTAAATTGATGGCTAATAAACTGGATAATTTTGTAGCCGTTGCTGATACATCCCGCGAGCCAACACAGGACGAAAAATTTAAAACCTTTTATGATATCCAGCCCGAAAAAATAAGCTATCTCAATATTCCGCGACGCGAAGAAGTAATGCGGTACCGCGAGCTTCAAAAGCAGGGGCCGGGCACATCTGTTTACAAACAAAATATGCTGACGTTTATCCTGGACCAGTATGCGCTGAAGGTGAAAAACTCTCACCCTGAATTGTACCAGGATGTTTCTATCAGGCCTGTTGTTTATGACCCGATTGATAATGAAAGCAATAATATAACTACGGAAGCGCCTTTGCCGGTCGCCTTTTCTGAGTATAAATTGTATTTCAGCTCGCCCAAAGGGTACCTGACCGCCGAGGTTAACAGAAGGTTTATGCCCATAGGCGCAATCGTTTTATTGATCTACTCTTTTTTGGTATTGATAGGCTGGCTGATCTACAGGAACCTGAGTATCAACCTGAAATTGTTTAAACTGCAATATGATTTTATTAATAATTTCACCCATGAGTTTAAAACGCCTATCAGTGTGATAAAAATAGCCGGATCGAACCTGAGAGGGGATAGCGAGCTAAGCGAACGCCAAAGAAAGCAATACGGTAAGATACTGGATGAAGAAGCGGATAAGCTGAATGATCTGATGAATAAGCTATTATCCTTTACCCAACTGGAAAATAAATCGATAAGGATAAAAAAAGAAGACATTGTTCTGGATGATTTTGTGAAAAGCTACCTGGATACTTTCAGGATAAAATATCCCGACTTTAAGCTGGAATACCGGATATATGGGATTATCGATTTTTATACTGATCCGGTATTGTTAGGCAGTATCTTTCAAAACCTGATAGAAAACGCCTATAAATACTCGAATCCGAAACAGAGGGAGCTTTTTATCAATATCAGGCTCGAAAAACGCCATATTATATTTTCATTTAAAGATAAGGGCATTGGTATAGCAAAAGAGGAGATAACTCATATATTTAAGAAATTTTACAGGATCGAAAACCAATATAACCAGAACGGAAGTGTTGGGCTCGGTTTGGCATTCTGCAAAGAACTGGCTAATTTTATGAACGGAGAAATAGAGGTCAAGTCTAAAATTAATACGGGCTCGGAGTTTATCGTTACCCTTCCCTACGAATCTGCTGTGTACAATTAATTACAAATTGAATTATGAACAAGGAAATAAAAATAGCGCTGGTTGAAGATGATGAAAACCTGCGTTTCCTGGTAGCCGAGCGCCTGCAATCAGAAGGTTATAAGGTATTGGAAGCTGACAATGGCGACGATGCCGAGAAAATGATATTGGCCGAACAGCCGCATATTGTATTGCTCGACTGGATGCTGCCCGGTAAACAGGGCGCTGATGTGTGCAGCTCGATAAAGGAAAAAGGCTTTGATAACATCGTCATAATGATGACCGCCAAAGCGCAGGATGTTGATAAGATAGAGGCCTATAATTTGGGCGTATCTGATTATATCACCAAGCCTTTTAACATGGATGTGCTGGTGGCGCTGATAGATAATAAGATCAAATTTTCGCTGAATAACGAAAAATCAGAGTCGTACCGCTTTGCCAATATGGAGCATCACCCTAACATGCACTTGCTGATAAGGGATGGCAAAAAAGTAGAACTGACCATATTAGAGAATCGGATATTGCTTTACTTCCTGAAAAACCGAAACAAGGTGATTAACCGCGAGGAACTGATGATGGAGGTTTGGGGCTATAATGCCGATGTGAATACCCGTACCCTGGATATGCACATTGTGAGGCTCAGAAAAAAGATAGAGATCAACCCTGATTCGCCGCTGTTTTTGCAGACCGTAAGGGGGGTGGGTTATAAGTTTGCTTATGAGGGGTGATTGGATTTCGGATTTCGGAATTTCGATTTCGGATTTTTCGCCGGGTTAAAACTTACGAAGTTTTTAAAACTTCGTAAGTTTTTTGCTTTTGATATATCGTGGAGAGTATGAACTCCCCGCAAAAGGATTTTTGATCGATAATTCCATATCTATACTGCGCAAAACATTTTTCTATACCGGGAAGCTGAGAAGCTTCGATCTGGCAAATTATCCTGAAAAGCACAAACATCGACCTAAGGAGTATCTTTTGCCACCATTTGCCGGTTATATGGAAATCTGTATTTAACCATATTCCTCCCGGTTTAAGGGCTTTATCAATATGACTGAATACTTTTTGTAGGGTTTGTTCGGTGAAATTATCGAACAAAAAAGGAGTGATCACCACGTCCTGATTTTCGATAACGGGAACATTTTCAATGGGCTCGTTAATATAATTAACTTCACTGCGTCCTGCGTTTCTTTTGCGCGAAAGCGCCATCATTTTAGCGGATATTTCTACATAGGTGATCTTTAAACCCGAGGGGTGTATTTTCGCTATTTCTTCCAGAATCCAGCCTGTACCCCCACCAACTATTAAGATATTGCTGCTTGCCGGGATATGCTGCAACAGGTATACCTGCGATCTGATGATTGCCCTGCCATAGATCACCCGCGAAAGGCGATCATAGAACCAGGCAGAATTATCGTAGTTGGAGGGCATATTACTATAAGCGGTAAATTAAAGGATTGTTATTATATTTAATGCAGCCATTCAAAAAATTACGCGCAACTAAAGTTTTTTCAGACTTTATAAAACTGTTTCAACATGAAAATAATTAGGGTGCAATACACCACAACGCTGGAATATGCCACGACTAATAAAGAAAACATCACAAAAGTGATGAATGAGTTAAGGGAGATGAATCGTTCGGACATTAAATACGGTGCTTATCTGCTACCCGATGGAAAGACATTTATGCATTTTGACCAGTTTGAAAACGAAGAAGCCCATCAGGTTTTGATGGGGCTTGAATCATTCAAAAAATTTCAGACTGAATTGAAAGCGAGCACGTTTGAAGTTGAACCAAAATGGGAACTTTTGTCTTTGGTGGCAGCTTCCTATGATATTTTCGGGTAACAACCTGTTTGGTGAAAATAGCTACAGATAGATACTTATCTGGCTAAATACCATCACAAACACATACTGCAGGATCAAAACCCCGTCCAAATAAAAGAAGTAATAGTATTCGTTTTTCTCCCATTTGGATCTGAAAATGAGCCAGCCGGTTAGTACTACGCTGAGAGTTAATGCCCAAAAATCGGTGCTGAACCCGTTATTCCTGAACAGAAATAGCAATACAATATATCCTGCTAATAACACCTGGCAAAAGAGATAGGCATTTTTTTCGCCCCAGGCTACCGCGATGGTTTTTAATCCTAATTGCTTATCTTCAAACAGGTCGCGGATATCAAATGGTATGGCCAGCGCCCCAATAAACAGGAACCTTTTGGCTAATAATATGGTGGTATCGCGCATGGAAATGGTTGTCAGTTGCACGGCCTGTGATTCCAGCACGGGCAGTAACACGCAACTCATGGTCCATACCAGGGTGATCAAAAATAATTTAAGACCGGGGATATTACGCAAACCAAATTTTTGGTTGCCAATAGTAAACAGCGGCAGCCCATAACAAAAAGAAAGTATGGCCAGGAAGATGAGCAGAATTTTGGATGCCCCTGAGATCAGGAAAAATAAGGGGATCAACGATAGCATACAAACGATAGTAAGTGTAACCATCAGCCTGTAATGCGCAAAAAACCAGCGTATGCGCCCGTGTTGTGAGTTTTCGGGTTGTTCGGGTTTGCTGATGAGTATGCAGAAATTATAGATCCCGAGCGTTGAGGTAAAAAGCAGACCGATAACAGGGTAAACGGGTTTTGAACCGATCAGGTAAAAAGTAAGCAATCCCTGCGCGACGGCACACAATGCCATAAAGATATTGCTGAAGAGCAAAAAATCAAAGGCAGGCTGTAATAGTTTCCTCATCAATAAAATGAAAAATGATAAGCCGCTTTTATGCCTTGTTTTGCAATGCAGGATCAGCAGAGGCTTTTAGTGTAAATATCGTAATCTCCGGCAACATTCCAAGTCTTCCGGGATAACCTAAAAAACCATAGCCCACGTTCACGTATATCTGCTGTGCGCCTTCGCGATAAAAACCTGCCCATTCTTTATAAATGTATTGTATAGGGCTCCATTGAAAGTGCTCGGCTTGTACGCCAAACTGCATGCCGTGGGTATGCCCGGCAAACATCACATCAATTTGAGGGTAATGGGGTAACACCTGGGCGCGCCAGTGTGATGGGTCGTGCGAGAGGAGGAGTTTTACCGGGAGGTCATCCGTATTTTTTATGGCAAGATCGAGGCGCCCGCGTTTTGGGAACCTGCTCATGGAACCCCAGTTTTCGACCCCGAGGATGCCTATCTCTTCGCCACCAACTTTTAGGCGGCGGTTGGTGTTCATCAACAGGTCCCAACCCATGTTTTTATGGGTTGCTATCAGGTCATCAAAGTTCTTTTGCCTGGCAGCTTCAGTGGGCCAACTAGCATAATCGCCATAATCATGATTGCCCAATGACGAATATACACCAAGCGGAGCTTTTACTTTGCTGAATAGGTCCTGGTATTCATACATTTCAGTACTACGACTATTTACGAGGTCGCCGGTAAAAAAAATGAAATCGGGTTTTTCTTTCAATAGCATCTCCACTCCACCAGCCACCGCTTTTTTATTATAAAAGCTGCCGGAGTGAATGTCGGATATCTGTCCAAGTGTGATACCGTCAAATGCTTTCGGCAAATTGGGAAGATAAAGCGTGCGGTGCTTTACGCGGTAATCATAAACGCCATTAACAGTACCATAAACTATACCCGCCAAAGGAATGGAACCAGCAAGCAGGCCGGCTTTCATCAAAAATTCCGAACGGGGGATTGCCGGGCCGGGTAGGTTTGCAGGTTCAGGCTTTTTGTTCTTTCGTTTAAGCCAGATAAATAATCTTCGCAGGTCATCAGCCAGAATAAAAGGCAAAAACAATACTTTGGCAATGATCAGCAGGAAGAAACCCAGCATAATTGCCGCGCGGAACCCAAGCCCAAGTTTGAAAAAGATGCTTATAAATATGCCTACGATAAATACAAGTGACGTTACCCAATAAGTAACGGTAAAAGATCGTTTTTGAGAGAATTTCCATCGCTTAAGCCCTATGCGTATGCCGCCGATGAGGTACCAATCGGCTAATAGAACAATGGTGCATATTAATAATATCGTGGGGGTTTGTTCGGGCATTTAGTAGATTTTAGAGTCAAGAAACAAGAGCCAAGAATCAAGATGTATAACGTAATTTGAGGCGAAAATAGTTAATTTATTATCTAATTAATTTTACTTTTTTCTTGGCTCTTGGCTCTTGAATCTTGGCTCTTCTTCTTAGTACCGGTCATCATCTATATCCATATCATCCTCATCCGGTTCCAGGTTGAAGAGGCTGTTGAACATATCAGAAAATGCAAAGCCATTATCCAGGAAACCTTTATTCAACTGAGAAAACTCGGCCAGGCCATGCAGTACGAATTCCATCAGCAGCAAATGCTGATTGGCACTGAGATTGGGATGGAATTTCTTGACTAAACTCTTTAAGCCGGAGACAGCATTGAGCGCTTTTTTATATTCTTCGAAAGGCAGATCATCATTCAGCAAGATGGTGTTGCTATCGCTGAACCAGTTAATGATCTCGGCATAAGGGTTGGGCGCTTTTGATTTTTTAACTTTTTCCGGGTCAGGGAAAAACTGCACGAGCAAAGTTTTGATCGCTTTGCCTATCAGCATATTGGCTACTTTGGCCGGGCCCTCTAATTCGCCTTCATATACGAGTTCGATCTTGCCGGTAATAGCTGGTATCACCCCCAGGAAATCAGAGATACGTACAAACGTGGATGATTCCCCGTTGATGATCATGCGTCTTTCGGCATTGCTCACCAGGTTTTCATAAGCTGATATAGTGAGCCTGGCGGATACGCCGGATTTTTTGTCGATATATTCTGAATTACGTGCTTCGAAAGCGATCTGCTCCACTAAATCTTTCACCAATCCGTCAGCTTCAATACTCAGCAATTGTTCGGGTGAGATCAGCGCTTCCTGCTGGGTGATCTTGCGCGAAACCTCTACCGAGCGCGGGTAGTGCGTCAATATCTGGCTTTCTATACGGTCTTTTAATGGTGTTACGATGGAACCTCGATTGGTATAATCTTCGGGGTTGGCGGTGAAAAGGAATTGGATATCCAAAGGTAAGCGCAGCTTAAAACCGCGTATCTGGATATCTTTTTCCTGCAAAATGTTGAACAGGGAAACCTGTATACGTGCTTGTAAGTCGGGCAGCTCATTGATCACAAATATGCCGCGGTGCGCACGTGGTATCAGTCCAAAATGGATTACCCGTTCATCCGAATAATTCAACCTCATGGTTGCGGCTTTGATAGGGTCAACATCACCGATCAAATCGGCGACGGTGACATCGGGCGTGGCCAGTTTTTCGGTATAACGTTCAGAGCGGTGTATCCAGGCAATCGGGGTATCATCGCCCTGGGTGGCTATCGCGTTATGCCCGAACCAGGAAATTGGTTTCAGCGGGTCGTCATATAATTCAGAACCTTCTATGTAGGGCACATATTCGTCCAGCAGGTTTACCATCAAGCGGGCTATTCGTGTTTTTGCCTGTCCGCGTAAACCTAACAGGAGAATATTATGCCTCGATAGGATGGCAGTTTGCAGATCGGGGATAACGGTATCTTCGAATCCCACAATGCCTTCAAACCCGCCTTGCTGTTTTTGAAGCTGCAGGATCAAATTCTGCCGTAATTCGTCTTTTACCGATCGGCTTTTATATCCTGTTTTCTTTAATTCGCCGAGTGTTTTTATGTCTGTTTTGTTCATTCGTTCATTAGTTCAATTGTTCATTGGTAATTTGCACATCTGCATATTTGCACATCATCTCACCGTTCTTCGCCTGTTTTTGATGTAATCCTCAAAAATATATTCGCCTAAACCATTCAGTGAGCTGTAAAAAGCTTTGCCGCCGTTTGTTTCGGTAAACTTACGTACAAACTGCTGCAGGTAGGGGTCTTTGGCGATCATAAACGTGGTAATGGGTATTTTAAGGCGCTTACATTGCGCAGCCATGTTCAGCGTTTTGTTCACCACTTTACGGTCAAGCCCGATGCTGTTTTTATAATATTTGGTACCTTCTTTTAAGCAAGTCGGCTTGCCATCGGTGATCATAAATATCTGCTTGTTGTGCGTTTTACGGCGACGCAGCAGATCGGTAGCCAGTTCCAATCCAGCGTAGGTGTTGGTATGATAAGGGCCCACTTGCAAATAGGGCAGGTCCTTTATCGTAATGGGCCAGGCATCGTTACCGAATACTACGATATCCAGGGTGTCCTTAGGGTATTTGGTGCGGATCAGTTCCGCCAAAGCCATCGCTACTTTTTTTGCCGGGGTGATGCGGTCCTCGCCATATAAGATCATCGAATGTGATATATCGATCATCAGCACGGTTGAGGTGAGGGTTTTATAGTCCATTTCCTCTACTTCCAGATCGCGCTCGGTCATCATAAAATCACCGATGCCATGGTTGACCTGCGCGTTGTGGATGGATTGGGTCATATCGATCTGGTCAAGACTGTCGCCAAACTCATATTCGCGCCGCTCGGCATTTTTTTCATCTCCCTGACCAGATTGCGGCGAACGGTGATTACCCTTACCTGATTTCTTCAGCTTGCCAAATATTTCCTCCAGCGCTGATTGACGGATGCTTTGTTCTGTTTTCGCGGTGATACGGAATTCGCCGTTTTGGCCGCCATCATCCAGGTAGCCTTTTTGCTTCAATTCGTCAATAAAATCACCCATGCCATATTCGTCATTGGTGATATTATATTGCTTGTCCAGCTCGTTCATCCAGGCCAAAGCTTCGCCTGCATCGCCCGCGGTGTAATTAAGCAATTCAAGAAAAAGCTTTAATAATTCGTCAAATCCGCCTTTTGGAATTTGCCTGGGTGTAAATTTCGAAAACCCGTAGCCACGCATAGATATCCTTTCAACTATAAAGTAACGGATTAATTCGCTTAAAAGTTTGAAACAGCGCGGTAGAAGGAGAAATGTTAGGTAGGAATGACATTTCAGCTTTTCAGTTTGCAGTTTTCAGTTGGCGGTTTGCAGTTATCGCTTTTTAGTAATTAAAATTATATTTAAAACTTTTGCCCACTGCAAACTGCCTACTGCAAACTAATCCAAACCCAACAACTTCCTGATACCCTCATCATAAGGCGGGTTAGCGCCGCGCTGGCTGGCTACGAAAGCACCTACTGCGCATGAATTATCTATTACGGTTTGCATCGGTTGGCCGGCCAGTAAACCGGCTACGAATGTGGCCAAAAATGAATCACCCGCGCCAACGGAATCACCTCCGGGTGCAGCGGGGCAGCCGGGCGAATCATAAAACTCATGATCGTGCCAGACGATGGCGCCATGTTCACCGCGGGTTACGCAGATGGTTTTGCTGTGGTATTTTGAGCGGAACTCGTTAATTTGTTCCCTGATGTCGTGATCACTGCCGCCTATCAATAGTTTGGCTTCATCCTCATTCATTTTCACCACATCGGCCCTGGCGGTGAGGGTTTCGATGGTGGACAGGGTATAATGCGGCGCGCGCAGGTTTACATCAAATATTTTAAGGGCTTTTGTTTCGTCCAGCAGATTTAACAGGGTATCGCGGGTTGTTTCGTCGCGGCAAGCTAAACTGCCGAAGATGATGGCTGATGCCTGTCCGGCTGCCTGGTTTAGCAGGTCGCCGGTTTGGATATTATCCCAGGAAACGGGTTGCGGGATAATGTAGGTGGCCTGCTGATTCTCGTCTAACTCCACTGTCACTTCGCAGGTGGGTAATTCGGCATCACGCTGTATGAGGTCGGAAAACAGGTCGTTCCTTTTCAGATATTCAACCAATTCGTCGCCTGATGGGTCTTCACCAACACGACTGCCAAAGGCAACATCGGCACGCTGCTGCACCAGGTGCATAGCTACGTTCATAGGTGCGCCGCCGGCTTTTTTGCCGTCATCAAAAGTGTCCCACAGGACTTCGCCGAAACATAGGATTTGTTTGTTCATAGATTGGAATGGGTAAAAGCACAGGGAGCAAAATGCATTAAAATAAATATCTTATCAAATTCCATATAGGAGGCTCCCATGGAGCCTTTTTAACTTTATGTATGTTTCTATAAACAGGCGACTCCGATGGAGTCAAATATCGTTTTTATTACAATAAATATTTGCTCCGTAGGAGCATCCTGTTTATAGGGTATTTCCTATAAACAGGCGATGCCGATGCGTCCAATATCGTTTTTATTCCATTAAATATTTGCTCCATAGGAGCACCCTGTTTATAGGTCATACATGTATCTTGTCAGGCTCCATCGGAGCCTCCTTTTACAGTGGTTGTATCTTTTGATTTATTTTAATGCGTTTATCCTGACTAAAGCCCAAAGCTAAAAGCTTTTTATTCGAAAATTGTTTATTTTGGAGGATGAAAAGAATAATACTCTCTTGTCTTTTGATTCTTTACTCTTGCTTCTCCTATGCGCAGGATAAAGAAGCCGTTTTAAAAGTGCTATCAACCCAGCAGGAAGCCTGGAACCGGGGCGATATCGATGGTTTTATGCAGGGGTACTGGAAATCAGATTCGCTGGTGTTTGTGGGTAAAACCGCGCCTGTTTATGGCTGGCAAAGCACCATCGACCGTTACAAAAAAGGCTATCCTGATAAAGCGGCCATGGGGCAGCTGACCTTTGATATTTTACAGGTGAAATTGCTGGATGCCAATAACGCTTTTGTTTTAGGCGGATGGAGTTTGAAACGGGAAAAGGATGCACCCGGCGGTTATTTTACGCTATGGTTCAGGAAAATTAACGGGGAGTGGAAGATTGTTTGTGACCATACGAGTTAGATTTGAGAGGTTAGATGTGAGATTTGAGAATGGCGAAATTTAAAATAAACAAAGTATTTCATTTAATGGTTGGGACGGTCTTAGCGGGAGAGATTATAGAAGGAACCATTAGCCCGGGAGATATTATTGAACTAAATAATATATCAACTATCAAGATTAAATCAGTTGAATATATTGATCATCCAAATGGAGTTTCCGAAATAGGATTGGTGATTGAATCTACAGGTGAAAATATTAGTGATAAATTAAATGATATCATTGGTCACATCGTGACGATTGCGTAGAGAGGGATAGTATTAGCACGCGCGGTACGGGGTGTACTTACTATATTGTTTTCTTTTGGGCGTTACCCTGCGGGCCGGGCTATCCACTCATACGCCTACAGGCCTTAGGCGCGATGGCCGGTATCCGTTCCTATCCCTAACGCTTTGTCTGAACTATGATTAGCTTGATTAAAGGATAGCCATGATTCTCTTGCCGATCATAATTTGTGTTTATAAAAGTTTGCTATTTTTCAACATTATATCCGCAAGCGAATATGTGCTTGCTAATTCACTTATATTTGATTTAAATAACAAAGGAGCCCAAAAGCTCCTGTTATTATTAGCTGAACCCGATAGAGATGATACAGTATTGGGATCTAACCCTTTATCAGACGGTAAAATTCCGTCCGGTGTTCGAGCCTCGAGTCTAGCCACTCGGGGCTTTTTTACTGTAATTCTACGTAAACAAAGTAAGTCAATAGAAATCTTAGTAGCAAGTTCATTCCAATATAAAATTATCCACGATTTTATCAGACGATATTATTTCTTCGACTCCTTAGCTGGAACAGGTGGACTATCAATATAATTTTTTCCGCTTGTATTCAAACAAAATGACTATGCCAGGTCGAGGATTGCAAATCCCGACCAACGGATGTGGATTGTAAAATAAAAAGTGTTAGCCCGCGCTACCGCAAGCGTCCCGCTTGTGGTTATGTACTTGTTGTTAAGCATGCGGGGCCACAAGCGGGACGCTTGCGGTAGCGAAGGGAGTTTTTTTGTTTTAGTGTAAATTTGTATATGAAAGCCCGACTGAGAGGGACTGACTATGGGCAATCACCCCTCCAACTCTTTCAAAATATTCTCAGCATCTACAGTGATCTTAACATAGTGTTTAAACACCCACCTGGCGAAGTAAAAGAAGAAAGGAAACTCAACTACATAATAAAACCACAGGTTGGTTTGTTTAAAAAAATCTTTTCCGCCGATGAGCTCGCCCATAACGGGGAGAATTACCAGCATCAGTATCGCCCCCAAATAAATCCCCATTTTTTTGGCGAACACAAATTGTATTTTACCTTTTGAGTAATCCAGTAATGCCTGCTTAAAAGTGTTAGCCGATATGTTTGCAGACCGCATTTTACGAACCGCCCTGATCGATGAAAACGGCATGATGAATATGATCAAAACAGATATGATGCCGCAAACCTGCAAATACCAGGTATTTAGTTTTTGAAAGTCGGCCAGTATAAATAACAAGCCGGCAAAGCCAACTGCGCCGCCTATGGTTTCGGGGATCAGAATTTTATTGAGTTTGTTCCGGTAATTGGTCTGTGTCATTTTGATAATTATTGAATCGGTTAATCTTTTTTGTTTTTCCATCTCTGCAGATAGGTCGGTCCATAGGGTTTGCATTTCTTCCAGTTGCATGATATGTTGGTTTTAATTGATCTGTGCTATTAGTTTTTGTTTGATGCGTCCCAAACGGGTGCCCACATTGGTAGTGGTAAACCCGGTTATGCCGGCTATTTCGTCGTAAGTTTTTCCTTCGAGGTACAATAGTATGATACCCTTTTCTACCGTGCTGAGCTGCTTTATCTGCGCAAATAATACTTCGCTGCGCTCATTCATCAGGGTGTCTGCGGTGTCCGTCCTGTTTAATAATAGGTCATCGATCGGCACTTGGTTCCCTTTTTTCTTTTCTTTATTTAAATGGGCGATAGCTGTATTTAAGGCGATGCGGTACATCCAGGTAGTAATTTTAGATTCGCTCCTGAAAGAGCCGAAAGATTTCCAAAGCTGGTACACGATATCCTGGTACAGATCCTGCTCATCTTCCTTGTTGTTGGCGTACACTTTGGCCACCTTATAAATAAGCCCTTCGTTTGCCTGAACGATCCCGATAAACTCTTTTTTATTATCCATTTAAATTAAACTACCCCCAATTAGTATAGCAAGGGTGGAAAAAATCACAAAAAATAAAAAATTGATATAAAAATAAATTAAAGCCTCCTGTTGATTCACCCCGACTACGCTTCGCTGGTCGACCCTCTCTACGGCAAGCCGGAAAGAGGGTGAAAAATAAAAGATTAAAACATTCCCTCTTTACCGCTTGCCGTAGAGAGGGTCGACCAGCGAAGCCAAGACCGGGTGAGTAGAATAGACGATAGTACCCCCCAGATTACCCACCCTGTAACTATTTAATGTTTACAAGCGTCTTATTCCCGATATCCTACCTTTCAAGCTATGAAGATACTTCTCTCCTTTCTTTTCTCTATCCTTTTTATACCGGCATTTGCTCAAAAAGCGGATAATCGCATTGTGATCGGTAGGGTGGATACCGTTTATTCGAAAATATTGAATGAAAAACGGGCTATCCTGGTGCATGTGCCGCAGGGGGATAAAGATCAGCGCTATCCTGTTTTGTATATTTTGGATGGCGAAGAACATTTTCAATCGGCGGTTGCTATTGATGAACAATTGAGCGGGGTACTGCCCGATATGATCATCGTTGGTATCACCAATACCGTTCGTGAGCGGGATCTGACGCCTACTCATGTAACCGGCATAAAGGAATCGGGCGGGGGTGAGAGTTTTATGAGCTTTATCGAAAAAGAACTGATACCTTACGTCGATTCACATTATCCCACGGCCCCTTACCGTGTTTTCAGCGGGCACTCCTTAGGTGGGCTTACGGTGATAAACGCTTTTTTTAATCATACCGGTTTGTTTAATGCTTATATCGCCATCGATCCAAGTCTTTGGTGGGATAACCAGGAATGGATAAAAAAGCAGGAAACTGGTTTGCTCAATGATGATTTTACCAACAAATCGTTATTTGTTGCCATAGCCAATAATATACCACCAGGATTGGATACGGTTTCTGTTTTAAAAAGTAACGATCCGATGAGTAGTGTAACACGTGCAGTGATCCCTTTCGTTCATACTTTAAGGGATAATAAGCCAAAGGGTTTGCGATGGGGATCTAAATTTTACCCAAATGAGCGCCATGGTACGGTGGAGTTAGCTGCCGAGTATGACGCTTTGCGTTATTTATTTGATTATTACCAGTTTAGGACAAGCCAGTTTATCGGTCATCCGGAATTGGATGAAGACTCCGTAACAGAAGCGCATTATCAATTGGTTTCTGAAAAATTGGGGTATAAAGTACTACCGACAGAAAATAACATCAATGAGCTAGCTTATGATTGCATGGGCAGGCATAAGATGGATGTTGCCTATAAGCTGTTCAAAAGAAATATTGACAACCACCCCCAAAGCGCCAATGCTTATGATAGCCTGGGCGATTATTATGCGGCGAAGGGGGATAAGCAAAAGGCTATTGAGGCCTATGCTAAATCTTTAAGCCTGCATGAAACGACAGATACCCGCCAGAAAATGGAAGCTTTAAAAGCCAAAAAATAGGGATGCCCATTGAGGTAAATAATATGTCAAAGAACGGATTCAATCAGTTTCACAATTAATTGTATAAGATGGAATGCCTTATTTCAGTTTGCAGTTTTAAGTTGGCGACTTGCAGTAGAACTAATCGCACAATAGTAGCTGATGCCTGAATGTTATGGGCATGGAATTTTTGCAAGTCGACTCACCCGGTCATCGCTGCGCTCGACCACTCTCTCTACGGCAAGCCGTAAAGAGGGATTTTAAATAAGTTTTTATGCTTTCTTCACCCTCTTTCCGCTGGCTAGCGGAGAGAGGGTCGACCATCCGCTGGCTAGCGGAGAAAGTCGGGGTGAGTCAACCGGTATATACAAATTTACGAAGACAGGTTGAATAAAGTACTGACACTGTTTTGTCAGTACTCCAATAGTTATAAAGGCTTACCGTTAGCCAAAGCTTTTTCGGCCCATTTGATGGCTACCTTTTCGCGGTAACGTGCATAATTACCTTTGAAAGCCATTTTCAGCAGGCTATCTACACCACCTTTAGTGGCCAGGTTAAATAAGCTTGCAGCTTTGCGGGTGAGGGATGCATCCCAGGCACGCAGACTTAACGAGTAAGAACCATCGATATATTTCATCCAGTGCCAGTAGCCGGTAGGCATAAACAGGGTGTCGCCATGTTCCAGGAAAACTTCTGTGCCTTCCACGCCTTCCAGTGCCGGGAATTTTTTGGTATCGGGGTTTGATACATCATAGTCCTCCAGCGCGTAGGTAGCGTTTGGCAGACAGTATAAGCGGCGTTTCCATTTGTTCTCGAACAGGATCACGTGCTTGCGACCGCCAAAGTGCGTATGGAATATATGCGGCAGATCGATATCATAATGCAAAAACGTAACCGAGTTTGACCCACCAAAGAACATAGCCGGCATGCTTTCTAAAAAACCACCCATCAGATCTTTTGGCAGCACAATATCATCCAGCAATTGCGGGGCCTGTTTAAAAATATTAAAAAAGAAAATACGCAGTTCGGTAGGTTTTGATCTGATGAGGTCGATATACTCATCAAAAGGCATTTCCGCCGCGGCGGCGTTGATGGGTTTTGAGGGATCGGCTTTTGAATTATCATAAAGCGGAACCACTTTATTGCCAACCACTTCCTTTAAATATTCGGGTGTCCATTTTTCGCGGGCCGGCCAGCTTTTGGTTAAACCTTTGATCACTAACGGACGGCGTGGTTTTAAGTAGTTTTCAGCAAAATCCGCGGGGCTGATGGTATCTACAGTATCAATCGGACTAAGAATAAAGCTCATATCTAAATCAATCGGCACCCATTTTTAAGCGGTACTTTCCGGCTGTAAATAGGGTATTTACCAGGTCGCAAAGTTAGTGTTTACATTTAATTAATCTGGTCTTTATTATGTTAAGCCGATGATATTGTAAATGTATTAAAGGAATTTAATGCAAAAAACCCGGATGCTAAGGCACCGGGCTTTTTGTTTTTGGCTTGAAATGATGCAAACTGCTCACTGCAAACTGTCAACTTATGTTAGTTAGGCATTAATACCGCATTTACTACGTGTATCACACCGTTGCTTTGATTAACGTCGGCAATGGTGATCCATGATTTGCCGCCTTTTTCGTCAACAAGGTATAATTTTTTGCCTTTTGCCATTACGGTTAAAGTACCACCTTGAACTGTTTTTAATTCAGCTTTGCCGTTACCTGCTTTTACTTTTGACCAAAGTTCTGCCGAGCTCATTTTGCCCGCAACAACGTGGTAAGTTAATATTTTAGTTAAAGTGGCTTTGTTTTCTGGTTTTACCAGGTTATCCACTGTTCCGGCAGGTAATTTATCAAAAGCTTCGTTAGTTGGTGCGAATACGGTGAACGGACCGGCTGATTCTAAAGTTTCAACTAAACCCGCAGCTTTAACAGCGGCTACCAGGGTGGTATGGTCCTTTGAGTTAACCGCATTTTCTACGATATTTTTAGTAGGATACATGGCTGCTCCACCTACCATTTTTGTTTGAGCATCTGAAGTTTTGGGCGCAAATGCAATAGCTGCTAAAGCAAAGGCCGCGATGATTATTTTTTTCATTTTAATAATGTGAGTTATTTGTAGGAAGATACGGGCTGATGGCAATAGCGGTTTTTGCACATCGGTATATTTTGCATATACAGATGATTATCAGTATTTTATATTGATAAATAAGTGGAGGGTATTATTTAAAAGAATAAACCCGAAGCAATATGATCGGCATATAATTTACCTTTTTGGCTCAGGTAAATGGTTTGGGCTTGCTGTGTTATCCATTCTTTTTCGAGAAACTCAACAGCTTCTTTTAGTAGCTGCTCTGATGCGTTTGCGGCTATCAGATTTAGCTTGTCCAAATCCAGGCCCCATTGGGTTCGGAGCGAGGTCATGATGTATTCATTTAAGCGGTTGGCTTCAGTCAAAACTTCCACTTCGGCAGGTATGATATTTTTATCAATTTCCTGCATGTATTTCGCGTTGTTGGCTACGTTCCACCGGCGTGTTTCGCCATTATAGGAATGTGCCGAAGGGCCTATACCCAGGTATTTAACCCCTTTCCAGTAACTGGTATTATGCCTGGAATAATGCCCTGGCAGGCAAAAATTGGATATCTCGTAATGTTCAAATCCATGTAATCGCATTGCATCCATCAATTGCATAAACTGCTCAGCACTTTGCTCGTCGTTCATGGGCGATTGCTTTTTCTTTTTGATGAGCGATGCCAAGGCGGTGCGTGGCTCAACCGTCATGGAGTAAGACGATACATGTGGAACCTGCAGTTCAAACACTTTATCCATGTTGAACTTCCATTTCGCATCAGTCAACAGCGGAAAGCCATAGATCAGATCGACACTGATGTTTTCAAACCCCGCATCCTGCGCCCGTTTCACAGATTCTTCGGCCTCTGCGGCACGATGTACGCGGTTCATCCAGGCAAGGTCGTCATCAAAAAAAGATTGTATGCCGATGCTGAAACGGTTTACTGGTGTTTGCCGCAATTCTTGTAATTTTTTTCGGTCAAGGTCGTCTGGGTTGGCTTCGAGGGTGATCTCGGCATCCGATGCTACACTGTGCAGACCGGATATGGTATCGATGATGAGGTTAACTTCTTCGCCGCTCAATAACGATGGGGTGCCACCGCCAAAATAAATGGTTTCAATGTTTTCGCCGTCAAGGAAAGCCTTTTGCAGTTCAATTTCTTTCAGGATCGACTTTATCAGATCATCCTTATAAGTTAGCGATGTACTGAAATGGAAATCGCAATAATGGCAGGCCTGTTTGCAAAATGGAATATGTAGGTAGATACCGGCCATTAAGGCAAAGGTACGCAGCCCGTTTTAAAATCCTCTTCGGTAATGGTGACTATTTTATGGAGAGTATAAAGGAGTGTGTACAAGAAACTATATAAGCTAATTATGTACATGACAATGACCAATACCAATTACAACACTTTTTTACGCAGATTTATTTAGTCCAATTGATCTTTGTGGTGTCAATTTCAAATATTTTAGGGTCGACAGACTCTTCTTTTACGGATATGACATCATACGTTTTGCTCGATAAAATATTTTTGTGTGAACTGTCAAAATGAACTGATTTCATTTTCAAATAATAAGCCCCGGACTCATCTATAAATTTATTAAAAAAGCCCAGATTCCAGTTTTTAAAATATTGTTTATCAATTTTTAAATATCCTCTTGAGAATATAAAGTTGATATCTGTGTAAGTAGTAGAATCCTTTTCGGGATAACTAATGTTGATCTCAATGTTCTCGCATTTTCTTGAAAGTATTTGATCGTTTACTTTTCTTACTTTAAAACCGTCAAGTTTTTCAGTAGATAAGTTTAAACCAAGTTGAAGTAAAGTATCTGAGCTACTTAAAAGAAATAATCGTAAAGCTTTCTTTTCAAGATAATAATCTTTAACTATATGGATTTTTGATGATCTTTCCGAGTGTATGCCAACATAGTTTCCATTAGAATAAAAAAGTTGCACCGTGTCGTCAGTATTAATAGCGCCATCACTTCTTTTTTCTACCTCATGGTAAGTGATTATCCCTTCAAACTCTTTTGTGTTCGTCTTTTTTTTAGTCCCACAGCCAAACTGAGAGATAAAGATCATTGCTGAAAATAAGATGATTAGGGTTTTAAACATGGTAACTAATTTGTAAATTATTGCGCTAATCAATGCCTGCATTGATTTTTAGATATGGTGCAAAAGTAAGTGAAGATTTAGTATTTATCCCTACTATTCGCTCCTCAAACTTTTTGCCGGATTGATCAATGCCGCTTTAACAGAGTGAAAACTTACTGTGAGTAATGCAATGGTAATGGTAATAAGACCTGTGCCATAGAAATACCACCATTCCAGATCTATTCTGTAAGCAAAGTCATCAAGCCAGTTTTTGGCGATCAAATAGCTTAATGGCAAGGCTATACAAATGGCTATCAATATCATCCTGGTAAATTCGCCGGATAGCAGGCGGACTATGCCAAACACACTTGAGCCCAGTACTTTCCTGATGCCAATCTCTTTCAACCGCATTTCGGCAGTGAACGCGGCCAGGCCAAACAAGCCCAGGCAGGATATCAAAATGGATAAGCCCGCAAAATACCGCGATAAAATGGAAACCAGCCTTTCAGAAGTATACAACGCTTCGTAATCCCTGTCCAAAAACTTATAATTAAAAATGCCACCAGGGTTAAACTTTTTATAAAGACTTTCCAGGTTGTTCAGGGCCTCTTTTTCTTTGCCCGGCTTAATTTTTACTACTATAGTGGCCTTCCCCTCGTTGGTAAGATAGAATTTCATTGGCTCTATTTTCTCATGTAGTGATTGAAAGTGAAAGTCCTTTACTACCCCAACAATCTCGGTATTATACTCATCACCTTTCATTGTTGCACCTACAGGATCTTTAAGCCCCATAGCTTCAGCCGCCGCTTCATTGATAATTATTTGGTTATTATTTGAGCGAAAGCTTTTAGAAAAAGACCTTCCTTCTTTGATTTTCATTCCAAGCGTTTCCAGCATTCCGTAATTTACCCCAAACGAACGGGCTGGAATTATCTTGCCATTCCAGGCAATATGGCCATTTGCTACATACAAATCACCGATCATGTGTCCAATCATACTGGAAGCCGATTCTACCGACGTCATTTTTTGTATTTCGTTCAGGTAGGCCTCGGAGACTCTCGGATCGGATTCAAAATAAACAATGTTGTTTTTATCAAAACCAAGGTTCTTATTTTGTATATAATCTATTTGCCTATACAGAACCAGGACCGAAACGATAAATATAACCGACAGGGTAAACTGAAAAACAACTAATCCTTTCCTGGTCACTTGCTCTGTTATTGAATTATTAAATCTTCCCTTCAATATCATTGCGGGCTTAAATCCCGACAGATATAATGCTGGATAGCTACCTGATAAAAACCCGGTAAATAAGGTGATCCCAATCAAGGCCAAACAAATTTCAGTATTGAAATGCAGGTGAAGATTTTTTTGCGTGATCTCATTAAATTGTGGCAATAGGAGGGAAACAATGACTACAGCTACGATCAAGGATACAAAACTCATTAAAAGGGACTCGCCCAGGTATTGTAGTATCAGGGCTTTTCTGCCAACACCTATAGCTTTCTTTATGCCTATCTCTTTTACTCTTCTTGCTGCTTTAGCGGTGGATAGGTTCATGAAATTTATGGACGAAATAATAAGGATGAACAAAGCGATCAGTGAAAACAGCTTCACATATTCAATTCTTCCTCCTACCTGTTTCCCATTTTCATATTTGCTATATAGATAATTATCAGAAAAGCGTTTAAGGAAAAAACTCCTGTTCTTATCCTTACTTTTACCTCTTATGTATTGGGTTAATTTATCATTAAATCGTTCAATATTTGTTCCTCTTTTTACCGTTAAATAGGTAGAGAATAATTCAGTACCCCAATTGGGCCCCATTTGCATAATATCCTTAAGGTCATCGAAGGATAACACGAAGTCAAAATGCTCAGAACTATTTACAGGCACATCTTTGAAAATACCGGTGACTATACATTGCCTTTCTATTCCAACTACTTTATAACCAACCGTTCTTCCAATCACATTATCGGTCGATCCAAATAGGCTTTTCGCCTGACTTTGAGAAAGAACAATGCCTTTTTTATTTGACAGAATGTTGGATACATTGCCTTCGATTAACTGATAGGAGAATATCTTAAAAAAATCTTTGCTGGCATATTTTCCAAATCCCCGAACTTTTTTGTCGTTAGCTGACAATGTGAATTCGGGGAAACACAAATCGGGTGTAGCTGTAGCAATATTTTCTACCTCAGGCATTTCCAATGCGAGAACCTCTGATAAAATATGGGGAGTATTTTTATTTGTCTCAATGCCATTTTCGCTTTTGACATTGGTCATCACCTGGTAAAGCCGGTTATCATTGGCGTGATATTTATCAAAGCTTAATTCGTCATTTACCCATAAGTAAATAACCAGCACGCATGCCAGCCCGCACGAAAGACCAATGAGATTGATCAAAAAGGTGCCTTTGTGCCTTTTAAAGTTTCTGTAAGTGAGGAGTAGGTTGTGTTTGAACATATATTTATTGGTTTACCGAGCAAACCCATTGTATGGCTTATTCCTTAACATGGCCCACGTGCGGTCATAAGATACAAGGTAATGCAATATAACAATTATAGTCATGATCTGGCCGCATCGGGCCTCACCAAGATCAAATAAGGCATAGATGGCAAAACCAAACAACATCAATTCCAACAACAGCCTTAGGGTACCCGGTATTGCCACCGGCGCTGCTTTCGGATCATTCGGGATACGAAACACACCCCATAAAACCGCTGCTAATAAAGGGATGCCCGGTGCGGCAATATATCGCACCCAATTATCTGCTAAATGCCAGCCCCAGTAGGTGAATATGATCAGCATGGTTATTTCTAATAAAAACCTTACTGCCAGGTTAATGGGATTGGTATTCATAAAAGGCTTTGGCTTTAATAGATTAAAAAATTATGGATCTACGTATCTCTGATCAGGTTGTAATTTAACACTAAATTAAACGCCTTTCCATAAAACAACCAAATATTACGGTAAATTTGCAGCACTATTACATTTGCTGGTTTTATCACATGCGTTTTATTGCTACAGGCTTTCTGCTATTTATATTATTGGCTGGTAAAACCTATGCTCAGCAAAATTTATCGACCCCAGATTCCGGCGATTCTTCAAAATTAACTGGTACGCAAAGTGCGCGCCTCCCTTTTCTTGATTCAGTGGCGCAGGCTATCCAGGTAAGAGATGAGTTTGTTTCGGATTCGATAGCGACTATTTACGTACGGCCTGCCGACCCCTCGCGCCCGGATAAACTGATCGACAGTCTGTTTAAAAAGTACTTATATAAAGGATATGGTTTCCTGGATCTGCCCCCGGCATCAAAAAGCATTTTAAGGGAAGGGCGCAGCCGCCAAACGCGCGATCCATGGATAGTGGTGGCCATCATCGGTTTGCTATTATATACGGCCATTATCAACCGCATTATGAGCAAGGATTTTGAAAGTGTATGGCAATCCTTTTACAGTAAGCGTGTGCTTACCCAGGTAGGCCGCGAGGACGGCCTGATCAACTCCTGGACATTTTTAACCTTGTTTTTATTGTTCGGCTTAACCTTTGGTTTGTTTTTATACCAGCTGGCAGCCTACTATCATGTATATTACAGTATTGGCGGGGTGCGGCTTTTTCTCACCCTGTCGTTCATCATCCTCGTGCTGTTTGCGGTCAAATTCCTGATATTGAAATTCATAGGCTTTGTTTTTAATATCAATAAGCTGGTGAGCGAATATCTTTCAGTTTTATACCTCACTTATTTCAATATTGCTTTTGTGTTTTTGCCGGTAGCGGTATGCTTTAGCTTGCTCTCGGCCCCGTTGATCCCTTATATACTGGCAATTGCGCTAATTTTGATCGTTATCATATTTGTATGGCAATATTTGCGTAGCAGCGTTAATATCATTTCAAACATTCTATTTCATAAGTTTTATTTATTTGTCTATCTTTGTGCCCTCGAAATTTGCCCCATTTTGATTTTGATCAAGAAGCTGAACATATAAGATTTAGGTTAATTTACAATTACGCATTGGAAGAAAGAAAGAAAAAGGTTAAAAGTATATTGGTTACCTTACCAAAACCTGAGAACGACAAAAACCCTTATGCTGAATTAGCTAAAAAGCTTAATTTGAAGATCGATTTCAGATCGTTTATTCATGTAGATGGGGTGCCTGCTAAAGATTTTCGAAAGGAGAAGATCACGCTTTCTGATTTTACAGCGGTTATTTTTACCAGTCGTAATTCAGCCGATCATTTTTTCCGCATTTGTGAGGAAATGAGGTTTGAAGTGCCTGTGGAGATGAAATACTTCTGCCTTTCTGAAACAATTGCCCTTTATCTGCAGAAATACATCCAATACCGTAAAAGGAAAATATTTTTCGGTAAGCAAACTGCTGCCGACCTGGCCGAAATATTGAAAAAACATTCGGGCGAGAAATTCCTGTACCCATGTTCTGATGTAGCCGCCGAAGAAACGCAAAAGTTTTTGCTGGATAACGGCTATAATTTTACCCCGGCAGTATTATTCCGCACCGTTTGCAGTGACCTGTCAGACCTGGCCGAAGTATTTTATGATGTAATTGCCTTCTTTAGCCCCTCCAGCATCCAGTCCCTTTATAAGAACTTCCCTGATTTTAAGCAAAATAACACCCGTATCGCAGCTTTTGGCGCCACTACGCACAAAGCTGTTATCGACGCGGGTTTAATATTAGATATACCTGCCCCCACACCCGGCGCTCCGTCAATGACCATGGCGATAGAGCAATATGTAAAGATGGTAAATAAATAATTTGTAGTATTTTATGGAACCTGCCTGCAACTTTTTGGACAGGCAGACCGTATAATGCAGCATATTTATGTACATAATACACGTAACTTTTTAAACATTAGCGTATTATTAATTATTAGAACATTAAACTATTAATTTATACTTTTGCTTCTGTGGCTTGCGTCTATTTACATATAAAAAAACATTTTTGTGTTTTGATTAATCTAATTTAATATATTAGAGGGTCACATTTGCGTTAAAATTGATATTACTGAATTTAAAGATGAAGCAGATATACTTTTTAATACTGGTTTTGGCTGGTGGCATTTTAGGCGGTTGTGGCCATAGCGGCGACAGGGGTGAACTTACCGGTATCCCTCAAAGATCTTTCAGGGCCGAAGTTCCTTACGGAATGGTGTATATCCCGAGCGGTTCGTTCCTAATGGGGCAAACTGACCAGGACGTAACTTTTTCGCAAATAGCGCAAACCAAACAAGTTACCGTCCCGGCATTTTTTATGGATGAGACAGAAGTGTCAAACAGTAAATACAAGCAATTTGTAAACTGGGTGCGCGACTCCATAGCCATCACCAATTACCTGAACGATCAGAAATACTTCATTAAGCCGGCTAAAGGAGCTGCTCCAAGTGTAAGCGGCAAAAAATATATCAACTGGACCTATGTAAAACACTACCCGCTTTCTTATTACCGATCAAGGGGCGACAAAGGCGGTGCTGCAAACCTGGCAAAATTGCAGGGAATGTATTACCAGGGAGATGACCGTATGTTTGACCGTAATGAGCTGGATGTACGTTTATTAAAATATAATTATTCAGTAGAAGACCTTCGCGCCGCAGCTGAATACAAAAAGGATAAAACTAAAAAACGTTCTGATTTCATTATGCACGATACCGTACCCGTTTACCCGGATACATTAGTTTGGTTGAGTGATTTCTCCTATGCGGCTAATGAGCCTATGGTTGAGGGTTATTTTTCGCACCCTGCCTATCGTAACTACCCGGTTGTTGGAGTTACCTGGCGTCAGGCAAGGGCGTTCAATGCATGGCGCACTGCTTATAATGATAACTATAAAGAATCCCGTAACCTGGCACACCGCCTTCGTTATTCACTGCCTACCGAGGCTGAGTTTGAATATGGAGCCCGCGGCGGCAGGATAGGAACTGACTACCCCTGGGGCGGTCCTTATATTAAAAATGCTAAAGGTTGCTTAATGGCCAACTTTAAACCGGGCCGTGGTAACTACTCTGATGATGGCGGCGCTTACACGGTAAACGTACGCTCTTATTTTCCTAATGATTACGGCTTGTACAATATGGCCGGGAACGTAGCCGAATGGACATCCTCGGCGTTTGACGAGTCGGCATCCTCTTTTGTGCATGACCTTGCCCCAACGCTTGATTATGAGGCAAAACCAGGTGATGCACCGGTATTGAAACGTAAAGTTGTAAGAGGCGGATCATGGAAGGACGTTGGATTTTTCCTTCAGAATGCCACCCGTACTTATGAATACCAGGACACTGCAAAATCTTATATCGGTTTCCGTTGCGTAACCCACTATTTGGGCCGCGATATTAAGGACAAACACTAAAATTTTACTATTAATTCACCAAATTGAAATTCTAATTATTTTAAATCGTTATGACAGGGAAGAAAAAACCTTACGGTATTACCAATATTGTATCCTGGGGAGCATCGGTAGTTATTATCGGATTGCTATTTAAAATCCAGCATTGGCCTTATGGCGGTGCCTTTATATCAGCTGGTCTTCTTACCGAAGCAGCGCTGTTTTTCCTTTTGGGCTTTATGCGTGACAACGTGGAAGCACATATCGACTGGACACGGGTATATCCGGAACTGAGCGAAAGTTTTGAAGGTGAATTACCTAAAACATCACAGATTGGTGGTGGCAGCGGAGTTTCGAGCACCGCGGCTTTAGATAAGATGTTGGCTGAAGCTAAGATAGGTCCCGAACTGATCACCAGCCTTGGTGATGGTTTAAGAACTTTTGGCGATAAAGTAAGCACCATATCAAATGTTGCTGACGCCGGCCTTGCTACTACTGAATTTTCTTCGAAAGTTAAAGGTGCAAGTGCGAGCTACGATAAATTAAGCAGCGCGTTTGACAGCGCATCAGCCAACCTACAGGAGATGGCTAACTCTAACGTAGATTCAAAAGCGTATCACGACCAGGTGAATAATTTGGCGAAAAATCTTTCGGCTTTAAATGCGGTGTACGAACTGGAATTACAGGATTCAAGCGCGCACCTGAAATCAATGAATAAGTTTTATCATAATATGGCCTCAACCATGCAAAACTTTAACGAGTCGTTAGACGATTCACAACAGTTTAAGAGCGAGGTTGCACGTTTGGCTAAGAATTTGGGTTCGTTAAATTCGATATATGGCAACATGTTATCGGCAATGAGTCAGCCACGAGCTTAATAATTAACAAGGCTTACTAAAAACAAGAATAGAAATATAAGCAATGGCCGGAGGTAAAGAAACCCCAAGACAGCGAATGATAGGTATTTTATACCTAGTGCTTTTAGGCTTAATCGCCTTAGATGTACCAGAAAATTTGCTGGACTCATTCAAAAATATAAGTGATAGTTTGTCAGCCTCAACTACAAATGTAAAAACGGGTATTAATAGTACGTTTGACGCATTTGAGAAAACCAAGCTGATACAAGAGCCTGAAAGAGCTAAAGTTCCGTATGCGAAAGCACAGGAGGCTAAGAAATTGGCGGATAATTTAGATAAATACATCGACTCTTTAAAAACCATCTTAATTAAAGAATCAGGTGGCATGAGCGAAGCTACCGGTGATTATGAAGGACGCGAGGGTTTGGATTTTTCTGTTGACCTGATGGTTGACAGGAGGAAAAATGCCTTTGATCTGCATAAAAAGATCACCGCCACAAGAGAAGGCCTTTTGAACCTTTTAGATGCTAAGGAACGTGTTGGAGTAAATCTTTCTTTGCAGGCAACACCGCCAAAACCCCGTGCTGGTTTTCCAACTAAAAGTTGGGAGCAGGCCAATTTTGGTGAGGGTATCCCGATGGGCGCTGCGATGACCGCATTTATAAAAATACAGGCGGACATCAAAAACTCTGAAAACGAAGTTGTTAAAAAATTATTGGGTAAAGTTGACCAGGCTGTAGTTAATCTGGATCAGTTCAACGCAGTAGCGGTGGCGCCTACAAGTTATGTGCTGGTTGGGCAACCTTATACCGCTGAAGTATTTTTGACTGCTTCTGATTCAAGATCAAGCCCCGAAATTACCGTAAACGGATCAAGGATTCCAACTGAGGGCGGAAAAGGAAAATACGTTGGCAGCACAAGCAGCGAAGGTTTACATACCTGGACGGGTGTCATAAACGTAAAACAAGCTGATGGTGGATATAAGCCATATCAGTTACCGGCTCAAACTTACATGGTGGCAAAGCCATCGGCGGTAGTTTCGCCTGATAAAATGAATGTATTATATATCGGTGTGCCTAACCCGGTTTCAGTTTCAGCTCCGGGCATTGCTAAAGAGAAATTAAAGGTGAGCATGAGCGGTGGTTCAATAAGTGGCTCAAATGGCCATTACACCGCCAGCGTAAGCTCAATAGGCCAGGCAACTATAACGGTTTCTGGAGAAATAGCTCCCGGTAAAACCGCGGTATTAGGCAGTTCGCTTTTCAGGGTGAAACGTATTCCTGACCCTAAACCGCAATTTGCAGGTAAAAGCGGCGGTAATACCGGCGCTGCCAACATCAGGGCGCAGGATAGGGTTTTTGCCAAGCTGGAAGGTTTTGATTTCGACGCTAAATTTAACGTTACACGTTTTACCATATTGGTTGTAAAGCCACGCCAGGAGGCGATCATTATATCAACAACAGGGAATGAATTAAACGCTCAGATGCGTTCCGCGATAAGCACAGTTACACCAGGAACCAGGGTGATATTTCAGGATATTGTTGCTGTTGGCCCGGATGGGTCACAGCGTGGATTAGACCCCATCGTATTAACTGCAAATTAAAGCATTATGAAAAAGAGAATTTTGGTTATTATACTTTGTTTGGCTTGCACAGCTTCTTTCGCTCAGAAAAAGAAGAAAAAAAGTACAGCCAAAAAACCTGCCGCAACGCAGGTAAGTAATAATCCGGCGACCAATACCAACGCCGCTTTAAAACCTGCGGATACGCTGAGGAAAACGCCGTCAAAACCATTTGACCGGCCTTTGGATGGTTATTACGTAAAAGCCAATATCATGAACGCGAAGGTAACCCCTTATCCAAATCTGCGCGAAGCTGATGTGGCATATAAAAAACGTGTATGGCGCGAAATTGATATCCGCGAAAAAATGAACCAGTTTTTGGCTTCACCAAAACTGCGCCTGATAGATGTGCTGATGAATGCCATCGCATCGGGAGAATTAACTGCTTACGATCCTACAGCAACCACAGAAGACCCGGGTGGCGACAGTTTTTTTAAACCGATATCGGCTGCTAAAGCTAAATCAAGTATGGGCGACAGCACGATGGTTGATATTTTGGATAAAACTACCGGAGATAAAATAGGCTCGAAAATGGTGGCCGGTGAATTTAATCCTGATAGTGTGGTTAAATTTCGCATAAAGGAAGATTGGGTATTTGACAGGCAGCGTTCTGTTTTTGAACCGCGTATTATTGGTATCGCGCCAATGATGAAACCCAAAGCCGGAGGTGTAAACTTGGATTACCAGCCTACATTCTGGATATATTTCCCTGATGCACGCCCCATTTTAGCAACCAAGGAGGTGGTGATGAAAGGTAATGACGCAACAGGCCTGAGTTTTGATGATGTATTTATGAAGAGAATATTTACCAGCTATATTGTAAAAGTATCTAACCCAAGGGATGACCGTATTAAGGATTATGCACAGGGCATAGATAAGCTATATGAAGCTGAGAAGATAAAGAAGGAATTGATGGATTGGGAGCTC